>ERZ889217.246-NODE-246-length-35870-cov-19.404942_pt1 | contig 35870 bp, 31 predicted proteins | sample MGYA00521098_ERZ889217 | MGnify/ENA primary metagenome ERZ889217 (study PRJEB32303, sample SAMEA104408613) | aquatic metagenome | biome: Brackish water; feature: Pelagic; material: water | place: Baltic Sea | collected 2014-06-10T22:04:00 | depth 2,362 m ... | reverse complement strand
TGGAGCGACAATGATCGGTTTTCGTGAGTTGCGTTCACTTATGCGAACTAGCTAGTTAATTGGCTAGCTAACTGGTTAGCTAGCTATCTGATGCCGGCGAAAAAATCGTTTTCAAGATGTTGTGCATCAGGTGAATAATTGTCTAGACAGGACTTCGCTAATATCCAATCTTCAAATGGATAAACCTCAGCCAGTTCTTCATCGCTGAGACCAAACCAAAATGGTTCTTTCTCGTCTACTTGCGTGGCGTGTGCCCTTAACGAACCAGAGCGCGCCCAAAGATAATTCTCAATTCTGATCTTGGTTGTTATTCGATCGTCCATATTTGGACGACTAAACCAATCTTTGTCGTAAGGCGAAGAGCCACGCAGTCTCAACAGTGCCTCGTGAACCGCGGTCAAGCGCGAGCGCGACCAAACTGAGTAATACATTTTCAGCGGTTGCCACACTGGCCCTGCATCTGGATACCAACTCGGATCGCCCGCTCGATCAAATGCTCGAACACTGATCTCGTGAACCTTGACATGATCAGGGTGCGGATATCCGCGATGGTCGTCGTTGTAGGTGACAATCACGTGAGGCTTTTCGGTTCGAATAAGTTTGACTAGCCGACCGGTGGCTTCATCCATATCTGCCATGTGAAAACACGCTGGGTTCGAATTTTTAGGACTCTTGTCCATTCCTGAGTCGCGATAACCAAGCATGTGCAATTTGTTGAATCCAATAATTTCAACACTGTTTGCAAGTTCAACAGGACGCACAGACTCCATTAATTTTTGTTGAGCAACTTCGTCTAGCCCGTGAAACGGCATACCTGGTTCTTTGAGCGCAGGATTATTGAGATCGCCTTCTTCTCCGCCTGTGCAACAAACCAGAACAGTTCGCACTCCAGATTCGCCGTACATCGCAAAAGTTGGTGCGCCCTTTGATGCTTCATCATCGGGGTGAGCGTGAACCGTCAACGCACACAACTGGTTGCCTTGCGAATCATGAAGTGGTGCTTTCGGCAAAGTTGCTTTTCTCATCTCAAGCAGGATAGTGATCAGCGAGTTACACAGCGATACCGTAAACTAATCCACATGAATACCGAAACTCGCTCAGTGTTCAATCATCTGGCTAATCAACCAGCTAATCAACTAGCTAAACGGCCATCGCATAAGCCCGTCGCAATTTTGCTGGTGTGCTTGGCCACCGCTGCGATTGCTTCGTGTTCAACTGATGGCCGTGAACTCAGGGCGCCGGGCGCCGGGCAAGGCGAATCAATTGAAATAGTTGAGACCACTGTCGAGGCGACACCTGCCGATCAAGATATAAGTTTGCAAACTATTTTTACCGTTTCTGGCACTTGGCTTGATGGTGGGGCAATTGACTCGCGGCATACATGCAATGGCGCGAACATCTCTCCGTCACTCGAAATTTTAAATGCCCCAGTTGATGCAGAAAGTCTGGCGATCACATTGATCGACCTAGCTGCGCCCGAAAATCCACTTTGGGTAATGGCAAACATAAGTCCTGACGAAACTTCGATCCAAGAGGGTGGAATACCGGCTGACGCAATTGTTGGGGCAACCACAAATGGCTCGAAAATCACAACGGGCTATAGCGGCCCTTGCGACACCGAAAATGAAATGCGTGAATATTTGCTCGTCGTTTACGCTCTCGACCAAATGCTTGAATTTGAGCCAGACCCGAAGTCTCTGAATGACTCGCGCCTACTTTACGAGGCGATTCAAGCAAGCGCGTTCGATTCAGCGGAAACCCGGTTTTTCGCCCAAACCCCTTGAAACGCGCAATGCGTGCAATGATTGAGGGATAGACCCGAACATCGCATCCCTGCTGACGGCTTTGCCGATCTCGTTATTTGAGACCGACACGGATGGTCGGCTGGTTGCTGCAAATGACGCGTTCAGAACACTTGCGCTGGCATCAGCACCGCTTGTGGTTGGAACAGCACCGTGGGTGAACGCGCAGCCACAAGAACGAACTTCTGCCGAACGGGCTTGGCAACTCGCCAAAGAAACTCAGACGCCATTTAATTTTGAGTTTCGCCTGTGGCAACCAAATGGCGAGGCAATGTGGATTCTGATTTCGACACAACCACAAAAAAATAATGCTGGTGTCGTGACTGGTTATATCGGCACTGCTCACGATGTGACGCAAGCAGTTGCCCGACGAATGTTGAGCGAACAATTAATTGGGTTACTTGATGCATCACACGATGCCGTGTTGGTCTTTGATCGCAACGGTGCATTGATGTTTGCTAACGACTACGCACAGCGACTTGTTGGGATAAATGAAACACCGACGAACAGTGACGCGGCGATTCAAACTTTTATTCAAGCAATTCGTGATCAGCTGCCGCGTGAGATCACAAGTGGCACAACATCAAACCGTTGGCAAGGTGAAGTTGGATTTCGTAGCGCTGACGGCATAATGCGCACACTCGACGTTGTTTTGCAGATCGTGCGCGATTCACAAGGTGCAATCGAACACTATTCGTCAATTGCCCGCGATATAACCGAATCAAAACAAACCCAAGATGAGTTGCAACGTCAAGCCACTCACGATGCACTCACTGGTCTGCCAAACCGTGTTTTATTTCTTCGCAAACTTGCTGAGGCTCTGGATCGCTCGCGAACACTCAAGCGGGGCGTGACTGTTTTATTTGTCGACCTAGACAAACTCAAAGACGTCAATGACACAATCGGTCACTCGGTTGGCGATCAGTTGATCGTCAATATGTCTAAGCGTCTCGTTAGCGCGACCCGGCCGTCAGATGTTGTCGCGCGCATAGGTGGTGATGAATTTGTGATTCTTTGCGATGGCCTTGGCGACGAACAAGTTGCAATGGATGTCGCCAACCGCATGCGAGCGGCAGCAACTGGCGAACAAATCTTGCAAGGATTTGAAATTTCAACCAGCGCAAGTATCGGAATCGCGATGGCTAGCGCTTCGCTACTTGAAGAGATGTCTAGTGCCGATGCCGCTGTCACATTGCTGCATCATGCCGACAGCGCCATGTATCTTGCAAAACAACGCGGTCGCGGTCGCTGCGAAATGTACAACGAAGAAATGAGTGCAAACGCCCGGGAGCGAAGTTCGCTAAGTGCACAACTTGAACGAGCATTGGCCACCAATCAACTATTTTTGGTCTACCAGCCAATTGTTTCAACACACACTGGCCGCATTGCCGGCGCAGAGGCATTACTGCGCTGGCAACACCCAGAACGCGGTGTGTTGACCCCGCCAGTCTTTCTTTCTTTGGCTGAAGAATCTGGCTTGATCGGACCAATCGGCGATTGGGTCGGGCGTCAAGCGTGCGCCGATATGCGTCAATGGCTTGACGCGAACTCAATTGACAACTCTTTTGTAATGCACATCAACGTCTCGGCGAGACAGCTTCGCGACGCAACATTTGTTGAGCGGACGATGGCGTCGTTGCGAGATGCCAAACTTGAGCCGCATCAAGTTGATCTTGAGGTCACCGAAGCAACTTTGCTTGACGACAAAGGCGGCGTAATGCGCACACTTAACGCTTTGAGGCGACTCGGCATAAAACTTGCAATTGACGACTTCGGCACCGGGTTCTCGTCACTCGTGAACTTGCGCAACTTTCCTGCCGACTACTTAAAACTTGACGGCACTTTTATTCGCGACATCGGTTCGCAAGGCAACGATGACCCGATCGTGCGCTCGGTTATTCAACTTGCCCACTCTTTGAATATGTCCGTAGTCGCTGAATGGGTAACGACAGAAGATCAATCACAACGCTTGAAACTTCTGGGTTGCGACTTTGTGCAAGGCAACAAAATTGGTGTTCCAGTTACGAGCGCCGAATTCTCGCCACTTGCCGCCAAGGCAAGAACTATTTAAATTGCTAGCTCTCGACTGCTAGTTCTCGTCTAGTACTTCTGGAGCCGGGCCTGTACCCCCAAAAAAAGCGAGCACTGGAGCCGAATCTTTGGCCACGCGCAACACAGAATCTTCGCCAACTTGATCACCATAAACCGCGAGAGAATATCTGCTGATCGCACCTTTGGCGGCTGGTCTAATCTTTTTTGCCAATTCGGTTAAATCAAGATTCTCATCAATGATGATTGCTTTAGTGGCTCCAGCAAATGCGCTCGAAACCATAAACGGATTTGAAATCACACGAGTAAGTGCTGAATTCAACATTGCGGCGATGAACTGACGTTGTCGTTTGCTGCGACCAATGTCGGATGATCCGTCAATCTGCCACTTGTTTTTAACTTTTGTTTCAAAAAATCTACTGCGCGCAAATGCCAAGGCACGCACACCCTCTAAGTTGTGACACCCACTCGGCATAAAAAATCCCGTGCGTTTGTCGCGCGACGGAAATTGCGAACAAATTTGTACACCGCCGATTGAGTCGACGAGTCCCTTGAATCCTTGAAAATCAATTTCTAAATAATGATGAATCGGGATTCCGAACTCAGTCTGCATTGTGCGCACAAGCACATCGGTGCCTAACTGGTATGCAGAATTAATTCGGCCAGCCTTTTGGCCATCACCTAATTTGACCCACAAGTCGCGCGGAAACGAAATCAGCGCTCCGGCACCAGTGGCAATGTCGTAATGAAAAACCATCAGAGTGTCACTTCGCCGCCCCGAGACTTCACCTTCGCCACCGATTGTCGCGAAATCAGCATCATTTGGGTCTGCACCTTCTCGCGAGTCTGAGCCAACGAGCAAATAATTCTCGAATCCAGCGCTTGGTGCAGACAATGCCGACGACGCAACAAGGTCTCGCCTAACAGTGGCTAATTGAGATTTTGTTGATGAGACAATTTGCAGAGTGCCAAGACTGCTAAAAACAACAAATAGCCCGAATGCTGTTCGCTTTCTAAGTCTGCGATTATTTTTTGTTTTTGATCGCGACATGCGATTTCAAAGTTAGCCGTGATCGGCGTTGCGCAGGTGCACTACATCACCAGTATCAATAACGTGCGTAACCGATTTATCACCTGTATCTACGACCAACAATCGACCTTCAATATCCACATCTTGGGCCTGACCTGTGATGACAACACCGTTTGTCAACTCAACTTTTACTAATTTGCCCAGTGTGGCAAGTTGCGCCACATATTGTTCGTGCTGCTCGTTCAAACTCAATTTTTCAATTTGAGTTATTTTGCGCAACATATTTTCTAGCAATCCAACTGGTGTCGGAACTTCCTCGTCAAAGAACTCGCCCAGCGCAACAGCCTCCTGTGGTGCCCATCCGACATTGATGCCGATACCAACAACAACAAATTGTTTTTCGTGATCGCCGGTACTTAACATGCCACCAAGTTTGCGGCCATCCAACAACAGATCATTTGGCCACTTCAATTTGGTTATTGGTGCAGCATCGACATTTAGCTGGCCGATTGAAATGAGTTCTTGGCACGCATGAGTCGCAGCAAGCGCAACAATTCGCGGCCATGACGCCAGCAAATTGGCTTCGCTACGAAATAAAAGCGAGACCAACAGATTCTCTCCTGGTTTCGCTTGCCAAGTTCGGTCAAGCCGACCGCGACCAGCAGTCTGATTATCCGCCATCAAAACGCTGTGGCTCGGCGCGCCAGTCAAGGCCTCGGCAAATAAATCTGTGTTTGTACTGCCAGTTTCTCGTACCCTGCGCACAAACCAATTCTCTGGCCAGTTGTTATCGGTGCTTGTCATCAGCGAGAATAGTAACCCGTGTTAAAGAAAATCCTGATCGCCAACCGAGGCGAAATCGCAGTACGAGTAATCCGCACCGCTCGCGAAATGGGTATCGCAACCGTCGCGGTATATAGCGAACTCGACCGCAACGCGCTGCATGTGCGTCTCGCCGATGAAGCGTTTGCACTAGGTGGAACCACTGCGGCAGAGAGTTATCTCAAAACCGATGCGATTATTGAAGCAATAAAAAATAGTGGCGCAGATGCCGTTCACCCTGGTTACGGCTTCTTCAGCGAAAACGCCGACTTCGCAAAAACTATTACAGATATGGGTGTCGCGTTCATTGGGCCGCCGCCCGCGGCAATAGTCGAAATGGGAGACAAAGTCTCGTCGCGCAAGGCGGCACTTCGTGGCGGTGCACCAATCGTGCCAGGCACGACAGAATTTCTAAAGAGCGCCGATGAGATTTTGGCGTTCGGCAAAAGTCACGGATGGCCAGTAGCAATCAAGGCTGCATTCGGCGGCGGCGGACGCGGAATGAAAGTTGTACATGACGAAAAGAGCGTGCAAGAGGCAATGGATTCGGCTCAGCGCGAGTCGAAGGCATTTTTCGGGCGGGATGAAATCTATGTTGAAAAATATCTCTCATGGCCACGCCACATCGAAATTCAACTTGTTGGTGATACCCATGGCAATGTCGTTTGGGTTTCGTCACGCGACTGCTCGGCACAACGACGTCACCAAAAGTTGATTGAAGAAGCACCAGCACCAGCACTACCCGAAGGCGTTGAAGACGAGATGGGTGCCGCTGCCGTCAAAGCCGCAAAGGCGGTCGGCTACTTCAACGCGGGCACCGTTGAATTTATTTATCAAGATGAAGAGTTTTTCTTTTTAGAAATGAACACACGATTGCAGGTAGAACACCCTGTTACAGAACTGATTACCGGTATCGACCTGGTTGAGTGGCAAATTCGAGTTGCGTCAGGTGAAAAATTACCGATGACACAAGAGCAAGTTTTGGCTGCACGCCGTGGCCATGCAATTGAGGTACGGCTCAATGCTGAAAACCCAACAGCCGGAAAGTTCTTGCCATCGCCTGGCACGATCACCAAACTGACGACACCCGACGGTTTTGGTGTTCGCTTTGATGGAGGCTACGAATCTGGCGACACGGTCAGTCAGTACTACGACAACTTAATCGGCAAGTTAATTGTTTGGGGCAAAGATCGTCAGACTGCGATTGCTCGCACAATTCGCGCTCTTGAAGAAACCAAGATCGAAGGTCTGCACACGACCATTGAAGCCGACCTGGCGATCTTGCGTCATCCGGATTTCGCTGCTATGAAACATTCGACAAAGTGGGTTGAAGAGACCTTAGATTTGTCGAAAATTATTTCAACGACTGGTGAGACCCAAGCCAACGCTGATGGTCTCGTTGAAAAAAACACCGTTGTCGAAGTCAATGGCAAACGATTTGATGTCAAAGTATGGGTACCGCCATTTGCCGGTGCCGTTTCGCCAAATGCGAAAACCAGATCAGCATCGCGCAGTGCGAGTCAGTCTGCAACAGCCGCTAGTGGCACGGTCACAGCGCCAATGCAAGGCACAGTTATTAAGTTGCTCGTGACTGAAGGTCAAGTTGTGGCCGAAGGTGAAGCAGTTTTAGTACTTGAGGCAATGAAGATGGAAAACCAGATACAAGCCGACAAAGCAGGAACAATCAAGAAAATTAGTTGCAAGGCTGGCGACACCGTTGGTGCTGGTGATGTCCTGCTCGTTATTGAATAACGCTTAATTCGCCCCTATTGCTTGGGTCTGAACGAATTACAGTAGTGGCTATCGAAGTTTTAAGAAGCGAGAAATGTGACAACCGAAAATAACAAGCAGCAACTAGTTGATCAAGGCGCCAACCAAGGCAATGAAAGTCAAACCGGCTTTCAAGCTGAGCGCACCCGACGACTTTCAGCTATAGACGAACTCAAAACGACAGGCGTCAACCCTTACCCATATCGCTTTGATCGCACGCACACGCTCGGCGAATTACGCGAAAAATTTGCACCCCTAGAGCCGGGCAACGAAACGCAAGAAACGGTTTCAGTTGCGGGGCGAATCATGCTCAAGCGCGATCAAGGAAAGCTAATTTTTGTTACGATCCGCGATCGCAGTGCCGACATTCAGTTATTTGTTTCTAAGTCAGTCGTCGGTGATGTTCAATTTGATGTAATCAATAACTTAGATCTCGGCGACTGGGTCGGCGCCAATGGGTTGATCATGACAACGCGAAAAGGCGAATTGTCCGTCAAAGTTTCGTCGGTTGATTTACTTTCAAAATCGCTTCGACCACTCCCCGACAAATTTCATGGATTAACAGACATAGACACTCGTTATCGTCAGCGCTACGCCGATTTGATAGTCAACGACGAAGCGCGCCGTGTATTCGAAGTTCGACACGCAACAATTTCAAGTTTTAGGCGCACTCTGAGCGAGCGCGAATACGTTGAAGTCGAAACTCCGGTTCTGCACATGGAGGCTGGCGGCGCGCACGCTCGGCCATTTATCACTCACCACAACACACTTGACATGCAGTTGTTTTTGCGAATAGCCCTTGAGTTGCATCTCAAGCGCTTGATTGTCGGCGGCATGGAGCGAGTGTTTGAGATCGGTCGAGTATTTCGTAATGAAGGCGTTTCGACGCGCCACAACCCTGAGTTCACAATGATGGAGTCTTACCAGGCATTTGCCGACCACACCGATGTTATGGACCTCACCGAAGTTCTAATTCGCAATGCTGCTCGCGATGCGCTTGGCACGACTTTTGTCAATATTCGTGGCACCGAATTCGATCTTGCCGAACCGTGGCGTCGCGTGCGGATGATTGATCTTGCGAGCGAAGCCGTTGGCGAAAAAGTACACCCCTCGATGCCGGTTGATGCGTTGCGTGCAATCGCAAAAAAATACAGTATCCATACCGAAACGCGGTGGGGTTCCGGTCGAATCATCGAAGAAATTTTCGCTGAAAAGTCAGAGTCGACACTGCTTAAACCAACGTTTGTAACTGGTCATCCAGTTGAAATCTCGCCACTCGCGCGCGTCGATCGAAACGACCCGTTCTTGACAGAGCGATTCGAATTATTCGTCGGCACACACGAACTTGCTAATGGTTTTAGTGAACTGAACGACCCGATTGAACAGCGCGAGAGATTTGCGCAAGAGGCAAAGTCAAAACTCGCTGGCAATCTCGAGGCCGGCACCATCGACGAAGATTACTTACGCGCACTCGAATACGGTCTGCCACCAACTGGTGGCCTGGGCATCGGCATTGATCGACTCGTGATGCTTCTCAGCGGTGCTGCGAGTATTAGAGATGTGATTCTGTTTCCGACATTGCGACCAGAGGTATTTGAATAATGAGCGACACAAAACTCGCCTGGGGTGTAGGCGTCGCCACTGTGGCACCAAACGATGCTGTACTTGATGTCTATTTCAGACGGCTCGGCTGGGGTGAAAGCACACCTGAAGAATTTTTGTCATCTCTGCCCGAGTCGCACACTGATCCGCGTCGTGGAGTAGGAATCGTGCCCGTCAATATTTCAATTGACACGAGCACAGCGCCACGCGACGCATCTGACGCATATTTGAGATTGCATTTGATGTCTCATCGTTTGGCGTTGCCGAATTCGCTGAACCTGGATGGCATTTTTGGTTTGCTGACAAATGTTGCTTGGACATCACTCGGCGCTGTGCCAGTTGATGTGATCGATGAGGTCAATTTTAACTTGCGTCGTAATGGCGAACATCTGACGATTCATGGTGTTGATAAGTTTCCGCGTATGACCGACTATGTAGTGCCAAGTGGCGTTCGCATCGCCGACGCTTCACGTGTGCGACTCGGTGCTCATCTTGCGCCGGGCACAACTGTGATGCACGAGGGCTTTTGCAATTTCAATGCCGGCACGCTCGGCACTTCAATGGTCGAAGGTCGCATTTCTGCCGGAGTGATAGTCGACGACGGCTCAGATATCGGCGGCGGTGCGTCAATTATGGGCACACTTTCTGGTGGTGGCAAAGAAGTTATTCGTGTCGGCAAACGATGTCTGCTTGGCGCAAACAGCGGACTTGGCATCAGCCTGGGTGATGACTGCATTATTGAAGCTGGTCTCTATGTCACTGGTGGCACATTGGTCAAACTTCCTGATGCAACAGTCGTTAAAGCCCGCGAACTTTCTGGCGCCAACAATTTATTGTTTCGTCGCAACAGCCAAACAGGCGCAGTCGAAGCATCACAACGCACAGGCTCATGGGGCGGCCTCAACTCGGCCCTCCACAAAAACTAAAGCGTGGCGATAGTGAAGTTTGAAGACTTGAGAGAACTTGTGCGGGCGCGGCGTACAGACATGATGGTCGACAAAGAGCGCGCTCTCGAAGATGGCACAATCGAGAAACTTTGCGAGTTGGCGATGTGGGCGCCAAACCACAAACTGACATTCCCAAGCGTGTTTGCTGCTGTGACCGGCGATGCCCGCGAACGCCTGAGCAACTGCGTTGCTGATGCGATGGCACGCGAAGGTGACAAGCCCGAAAAAGTCGCCAAAGCCCGCACAAAGTTTCAGCGGGCACCAGTAATTTTGGTTGTCGGCACAGAACTAGGCGATACCCAGTTGCGGACAGAAGAAAATCGCGACGCAGTAGCGGCCGGTATTCAAAACATTTTGCTTGGCGCAACATCACTTGGCTTAGCGAGTTTTTGGTCGAGCTGCCCGAAAGGCGTCAACGACGATGTTGCGAACTTTTGCGGCTTCAGAACTGGCTCGCACATCACAGCGATGATTTATCTCGGTCGCCCACAACGCCAGGCGCCAGTCGTCGAGCGACCACCTGCGACTATTAAATTAATTTCGAATTAAACCCGCGCCTCAACTTGGCTGGTAAGCGCCGAAGACTTCCCGCAGAACATCGCTCACTTCACCGAGTGTTGCGTTGGCCCGCAACGCATCTTTCATTGGATACAACAAATTATCACTTTTGGTTGCCGCATCTTTTAATTTTGCAAGTGCGGCATTAACTTCGCTTTGATTACGTGATGCACGCAGTTTTGCTACTCGCGCAATTTGGTTGCGCTCAAGTTCTGGATCAACTTTGGTCGGCACTGGTCGCACATCGTTCTCAACCTCAAATTTATTCACACCGACCAATACACGAGAACCGTCGTCGATCGACTTTGTATACGCATAAGCCGACTCTTCAATTTCGCCCATCTGAAACCCAGACTCAATCGCCTGCACCGCGCCACCCATTTGCTCGATGCGTTCGATGTACTCCCAAGCCAAGCGCTCAACTTCGTTTGTCAGCGACTCGACATAATACGAACCAGCAAGCGGGTCAGGCGTGTCGGTGATACCACTCTCGTAGCCGATGATTTGTTGCGTACGCAATGCGATTCGTGCCGCATCTTGCGTCGGCAAACTCAGCGCTTCGTCAAAACCATTGGTGTGCAAACTTTGTGTGCCACCCAAAACCGCGGCCATACTCTGCACTGCAACGCGCACGATGTTGTTCTGCGGCTGTTGTGCCGTAAGCGTTGAACCGCCAGTTTGAGTGTGAAAGCGCATCAATGCGCTCGCGGGGTTTTTCGCGCCAAAACGTTGAGTCATGAGTGTATGCCACATGCGACGACTGGCGCGAAACTTGGCCACTTCTTCGAAGAAATTATTGTGGCCGTTCCAAAAGAAACTCAAGCGCGGTGCAAAATCGTCGACGTCAAGCCCAGAGTCGACAGCAGCCTGCACATAGGCAATTGCATTTGACAACGTAAACGCAAGTTCTTGCACCGCAGTCGAACCTGCCTCACGAATGTGATAACCCGAAATCGAAATCGTGTTCCATTTTGGAACATGCTTGGCACAGTATGCAAAAATATCGGTAATAATTCGCATCGACGGCCGTGGCGGATAAATATATGTACCGCGCGCAATATATTCTTTCAACAAATCATTTTGAATTGTGCCAGAAATTTCAGTTGATGCTACGCCGCGCTCTTGGGCCACCAACTCGTAAAGCAGCAACAAAACTGCAGCCGTCGAATTGATCGTCATCGATGTTGTCACTTTGTCGAGTGGCAGATCAGCCAACAACACGCGCATGTCTTCGATCGAGTCGATCGCCACACCAACTTTGCCGACTTCGCCAGCCGCCCGCGGATGATCACTGTCGTAACCCATTTGCGTCGGTAGGTCAAATGCGCACGACAAACCCGTCTGACCTGCGTTCAACAAAAACTTAAATCGCTCGTTTGTATCGGCTGCTGTACCAAAGCCTGCGTACTGACGCATTGTCCACAAACGATCACGATGCATCGTTGGATAAATGCCCCGCGTATAGGGCGCCTCGCCAGGTTTACCCAGATGGTTCGCGATGTCAAAACCACTCAGCGACTCGTCTGAATACAGAGGCTTAATCTCAATACCCGAGTCAGTTTTTTTATCAGTCATAAATGCAATCCCAAGGCTACGAGTTTGGTTGCCTCGCCGCGAGCACGGAGATCTCCATCAACCACTCGGGCCTTGCTAACGCAGGCACAGTAACGAGCGTGCTAGCCGCGCGATGGCCGGCCATTGCGAAGTCTCGCGCATCCATAACTATTTTTAGCCGATTGGCAAGTTCTGGCGAATTGACGACATAAGTCGTCACCGAAATTATGTCGTGAGCGTTCATTTTTCCTTCGCCAAGAATCGCCAAAATGTTTTGCCAAACGACACTCGCCTGCTCGGCAATATTCGTTGGCACGCTGCCGTCGCGTCGCGTCGGCACAACACCAGAAGTAACAATCAGTTCATGCCCTGCGGGCACATGCACACCGTGCGCATATGCAGCCGCTGGGGCAGCTAGTTCGACAGGTTTCAGTTCGCGGGGCATGCTCAAGACCTCTCACGATAAGCCATAATTGGTCTATGAGCAAAAATATCGTTGGCAATGAAAATCTGGCCGACGTTGAAGTGCTCGAGCGAATTCAGCAACGTGTGTTATGGCTTGCAGTGCGCATGGTCGACTATGCCAACCGCGAACGTGAAATACCTCCTGCACCTGGTGGACGCGACGCAGAGTTCAACGTAAAGGTTGGCGGCCACATGGCCAGCAGTGCATCAGTTGTCAGCATTATGACTTCACTGTGGTTTGGTCACTTGAATGGCGATGACAAAGTTGCGGTCAAACCTCATGCCTCGCCAATTTTTCATGCGATCAAGTATTTAACTGGTGAACTTGACAAGTCGTATCTAAAGCGACTGCGCACACTTGGCGGTTTACAGAGTTATCCCAGCCGAACGAAAGATCCTGATGTTGCCGATTTCTCAACTGGCTCTGTTGGCCTCGGTGCAGTCGCGCCGCTATTTGCGGCGATGGTTCGACGATATGTTGACGCACACTTCAATCCAAGACCAGCAGCGCGTTTCATCGCACTCGTTGGGGATGCCGAACTAGACGAAGGAAATATTTGGGAAGCAATCGCTGACCCGTCGCTTCAAGGTCTCGGCAATGTGATGTGGATAGTTGACGCAAACAGACAGAGTCTCGATCGTGTTGTGCCTGGAATGAAAATTAAAAAACTTGCCGGATTTTTTGCCGATGCGGGCTGGCATGTCATCGAAGCGAAATACGGGCATAAATTGCAAGCGGCATTTGCGCAGCCAGGTGGCGAATCATTGCGTAAATACATTGACGATATGTCGAACGAGAGGTACCAGAGTTTGTTTGCACTTCAAGGCTCGGCACTTCGAGAAAAATTTATTGATGGTGCCCCAAACGAAGTTGTCGCGTTCATAAACGACGTATCCGACGATGATCTAGCACCTCTCGTGCAAAACTTAGGTGGTCACGACATCGAAATGCTGCTTGATGCGTATCGCGAATGCGATCTGGTTACCGACAAACCGAGCGTAGTTTTTGCATACACAGTCAAAGGTTGGGGCTTGCCGATTGCTGGAGATCCGCTCAATCACGCGGCTTTACTTTCTGAAGCACAAATAGATGATTTACGCAAGCGCAACGGCTTGACACTTGAAACTGAATGGGATCAGTTCGTCAGCGACACCGAAGAAGATCGCGTGTGTCGCGCAGTGGGTGGCGACATCAACAATAAGCAGTTACCTGACCGACCAGTGCTGAAGATTCCAAACGAGGTCAGTATCGCGGTTGGCAAGAAACCACTGTCAACTCAAGAAGTCTTCGGTCGACTGTTAACTGGCCTTGGCGCAATCCCCGAAGTAGCCGAACGAATGGTCACAACTTCGCCAGATGTCAGCGTCAGCACGAACTTGGGCGGATGGATCAACAAATTTGGTGTGTTTAGTTCTGACGAGAAACCAAATTACTTGGGTGACGACCGACTGTTGCGCTGGAACGAAGGCCCTCAGGGCCGTCACGTTGAACTTGGTCTGAGCGAAATGAATTTGTTCTTGGCGTTGCATGCATTCGGACTCGGCCACGAACTTCATGGCGAGCATTTACTCCCAATCGGCACCGTCTACGATCCATTTGTTTGTCGAGGTCTCGACGCCTTGATTTATGCTTTATATAACGGAGCACGATTTATTTTGGTTGGCACACCGTCTGGTGTCACACTCGCCCCTGAGGGTGGCGCGCATCAAAGCACTGTCACAACGTCGCTTGGCATTGAACTTCCAAATATGACATACGCCGAACCTTGCTATGCCCGCTCACTTGACTGGCTTTTATGCAACGGGCTTGAGCGACTCGGCACACCAGATGGCGACAGCATGTATTTACGGCTCTCAACGCGACCAATAGATCAGACACCATTTGAAAATGTTTTGGCTTTGCGCGGTGCCGATGCGTTGCGCGCAGATGTTTTGGCGGGCGGATATCGACTGCACGAACCCACAGACAAACCAACTGATTTGATCATCGCCGCAACGGGCAGCGTCGTACCTGAAGCACTAGCCGCAGCAAAACTTCTCGAAGCAGAAGGCATCAATGCTGTTGTGATTGACATCTGTTCACCTGATCGCATTTATCGTGGATGGCGTAGCGCTCAACAAAGTGCAACTCGCCACGGGGTCACAACCCGGGATGTCGGTCATCTTGGCACGTTGTTGCATGAGTCAGAGCGTCGCCTGCCAATTCTGACTGTGCAAGATGCGGCAAGTCATTCTCTTGCTTGGCTGGGTTCGGTTTACGGCGCCCGAACCGTACCCGTAGGGGTAGATGAGTTTGGTCAATCTGGCACTATTGCCGAGTTATATGGCGTTTTTGATTTGCTGCCCGAGCAACTCGTCAACGCTGCGTTGCTCGCTTTGTCGTAACCTTAAGTTATGGCAATCATTGAACAATCGTCGGCTACGAAAAAAATAATTGACGGTATTGAACTCACGCCGAAAGTCGTGGCGCAATTAAGTCAACCAGTATTTGAGACACTCGAACAAGAGCGTCAACACCGCAAAGAGAAACTTGCTGGCGCATTTCGTATCTTCGGTCGTCTTGGATTTGGCGAAGGCGTGGCGGGCCACATCACCGTGCGCGACCCAGAGTTCACTGATCACTTTTGGGTAAACCCATTTGCAAAAAGTTTTCGCTATATGTCAGTCAACGATTTAATTCTCGTCAATCATGACGGTGATGTCGTATACGGTTCTCAGCCTGTCAATCGTGCGGCATTTTGTATTCATGCTGCAATTCACCAGGCCCGGCCAGATGTTGTTGCAGCGGCACATGCACATTCGCCCTACGGCAAGTCTTGGTCTTCACTTGGCCGACTTCTTGACCCGATCACGCAAGACTCGTGTGCTTTCTATGAAGACCACACAGTGATAACTGAACAAGGTGGTGCTGTTGTAGTCGAAGTAGCCGCAGGTCAAGAAATCGCCGCGAAGTTTCCCAAGGGCAAAGCCATGATTCACCAAAACCACGGTCTAATAACGGTTGGTGAAACCGTCGAGGCAGCGGCATTTTGGTTCATCACGATGGAGCGAAATTGTCAAGCACAATTGATGGCCGAGGCCGCTGGCAAACCAAAATTAATTTCACATGAAGATGCAAGTTACACACAAAAATTGACCGGGTTTCCGGCGGCTGGTTGGTTGCAATTTCAACCACTATGGCAAGACATCTGTCGCACTGATCCAGATCTTTTCGATTGAGTTCAAACTCCGCCTCGCGCGAATTAAACCGTTTTGCAAATACTGCACCGCCCGAGGCGCTGTTCATCGTCTCGGCTATTGGTCAATATTGTGGCGCAGTAATTGCTGTTCGTTTATTCGATGACTTAGCGCCAGCTAGTGTCGCCTGGTTTCGCGTAATCGGCGCTGCGCTCGTATTAATTGCAGTTTCGATACCAACATTGCGTCGCGGCGGACGCTGGACTCGTGACGAGATAACGGCAGTCTGCTTGTTCGGTATCTCCACTGCTCTGATGAACTTATTTTTTTATCTAGCAATTGAGCATCTAGATCTTGGCAAAGGTGTGGCCATTGAATTTATTGGTCCGATCACTGTTGCCGCACTTAGAACTCGCACAAGCCGCAACGCAATTGCACTCGTCTTTGCGGTGCTTGGCGTAGTGATACTTTCTGGTATCGAACTTGGCAATGAACCAGTCGGCCTATTTTTTATTTTTCTGGCGTCAGCAATGTGGGCTGCCTACATTGTTATCGGCGCGAAAGTTGCACGCTTTGACCGCGGTGTCTCAGGTTTAGGAGTTGGATTATTGATCGGCGCAATCTTTATTGCTCCGTTCGGCGCACCAACAAGCGGGCCTGCTTTTGGTGCACCGTGGATTCTTGCGACATGTTTCTTGGTCGGCATTTTGTCTAACGCAATCGGATATGGAATTGACCAATACACTTTGCGCAGAATCCCAGTACGAAGATTTTCTATCTTGCTCGCGCTGCTACCGGTTACCGCAACAATATTTGGTTTAGTTTTTCTTGATCAAGTGCCAAGTATCACAGACTTAATTGGAATCTCTTTTGTGCTTGCTGGGGTGATCGTGCAACAACGCGACACACTTCCCGCCACTGAAGTGGTCGCATAGTCAATAAAACCTGACACACTTCATTCGTCAAGTTAGACTTGAAGTTTATGCGAGGATGTATTGGTTGCGCATGCGAATAATCCCCAAAAAAATATTTAAACGTATTGGCGTTGGCATTTGCCTGGCAGTATTTGTGGCCGGGGTGACGCCACTGCAGCAAGTAAACGCCGCCGATGGGCAACTGCCAGGTGGAATCGTCATATATGGTCGCGGGTTTGGCCACGGACGCGGACTCAGTCAATACGGTGCTTATGGCTGGGCGACCACAGCGGGTTGGTCATGGGAGCAAATCATTGACTTCTATTACGGTGGCGCTACCGGTAACGCTCGGTCAACTCTTGAAGCGCCAAACCAAGAAATGAGCACTTGGCTGAGTCTGCTTAACGCCAGGCAAACTGGTGTCGTTTCTGACTCTGGCACGATGCGTTTGCTCGAAGACCCAGATCAAGCCAGACGCTTCACCAGCATGGTCGCCCGTGAAAAATCCGGCGCAGAACGTGTTTATCAAGTTTGGGGTTCATCAGAACGCAAGTGTCTAGCCGAGTCCGATGTGCCAGAGGCATCGGGCTTTGTACTCGTGGGTGAGTTCAATGGGCAGGCATCATTTTTAACTAATGCCAGCCAAGACCCTGCAGGTGCAGCGCTTGAAATGGTTGGACTGTGCGAACCAAAAGCAAATGGTTTCAACCAAGTTCGTTACTATCGCGGATTAATTCGTGCGATGAATAACGCCAAAAATGAAAATCGCACGATCAACATCGCTCGCCTGGACGATTATCTTCGCGGCGTTGTGCCACGTGAGTCGCCTGCGTCTTGGGGTGATGCTGCTGGGGGCGCCGGAATGAACGCTCTTCGTGCCCAAGCAGTCGCGGCTAGATCGTATTCGGTTACCGAAAATCGTTATGCGGGACTTGCAAAAACATGTGATACACAAAATTGCCAAGTTTACGGTGGAGCGGCTTTACGCACTGCTGTGAATGCCGCACCAACTATTTTAGAATCTGCGAATACAGATCGCGCTGTTGCCGAAACTGCGGGTGTTGTGATTCGCACTCCCCAAGGTGCAGTTGTGCGAGCCGAGTTTTCATCTTCAAATGGCGGTCGCACTGCTGGTGGATCGTTTCCGGCGCAAGTTGACCAGGGCGATCTCGCCGCCGATAGTTCGTTGATGGTTTGGACTCGCGCGTTTTCTGCGGCACAAATCGTGGCGAAGTATCCACAAATCGGAATCCTTACATCTGTGACTACAGCCAATGATGGATTGGGTGGAGATTGGGGTGGCTACACCCTCGCAGTCACGATCACTGGTACGTCTGGTGAAGTAAAAATGTCTGGGTGGAGTTTTCGTACCGCATTTGATCTACCGTCACCGTGGTATGGATCAACACCAATATTCGGATCACCACTAGATGCTGGAGCAGTTGGCTCGATGCTGTTTGTCGGTGACTCTGTTGGTGAAAGTATCGCCACAGAATTTGGTGCAATAGTCACACCGGCATATCCATCAATCAATTACCAGGCAATCGCGAATAGATGTCTAATTGGATCTACCTGTGTGGCACCCGACAAGGGTCAACCTGATGCACTTGGAGTTGTTAACTCGCTTACCGCAGAGCAGTTTCCTGCGATCGCAGTGGTTCAACTCGGCTATAACGACGACCCAAACAGTTTGTCGAGCGAAGTAACACAAATAGTTAACGCGCTAAACGCACGAAATGTGCAACGCATTGTGTTCGTGAATCTTTCAACACGGCGAGCATCACAAAACTATGCATTGTCAAACGCTGCATTCGCCACGGCTGCGGCGACAAATTCAAATGTGTCGGTTCTCGATTGGAATGCAGCCAGCAGTGCCCCATCTCAATCGCGTTGGTTTCGTGATGATGTACACCTGACAAGCACTGGACGTGCCGAGTTTGCATTGTTTTTGCGCAACCAACTCGATGCGCTGCGAACACAAGGTTTAATCACGGCCAATGCCTCAAATGTTTTGCCACTTGCCGTGCCTTTGATAACTGGCAACCGCGGTACGCCTGTTTCTGCTCTGCAGAAGGCACTAAATACTGCTCTCGGGCTCACTAAAAAGCAAAAACTTTCTACAGATGGAAACTATGGCAAGGCAACCGCAACTGCTGTGGCCAAACTAGAAGAACTTAAGGGCCTACCGATTGATGGTATCGCTGATGCGCAAGTGCTCGCCGAATTGGGTATCGATACAACTTCATTCTCGCTGGGTATGAAATCACGCAATACTTCTGTGGCGGCCGCCCAGACTGCTCTAAGCCGTGTGCTGAATATAAAAATTAAAGCCGACGGAATATTCGGATCTGGAACCGCAAGACAACTAAAGAGATTTCAAAAAACCGTCGGACTCAAACAAACTGGTGTAATCGACCGAACAACTTGGTTGTCACTGCTCGCCGCAAGCGCCGCAGTCGTCAAGACAAAATAACTGCAAACTATTTTGCAAAGCGGGCGTGCCACGAAGCGTCGCTGACCAATGTTGGGTAAGCAGCTTTGTATTCACGTTTTAGGCGGCGGTAGTTAAGCGCAATCTCTTTGGTCACCACACACACCTCACGCAATAATTTGAAAAATCGCTTGCTATCGCGCTCAACCAAAAACCCTTCAGGCAAACGGTCGTGCCGATACAAAATACGGTTATATCGAGTTGCCAGCCCAACTGCGCGCGAGTCAATTGGCGCCGTCTTCAGCACATCTCGCCGTAGTACCTTCGGCAAGATATAGCCACCGACAAGAGGAATCGCCAAAGCGAAACCAACCAGTCGAATAATTTTGGGCCTGGGCTTGGTGATTGAAACCGCGGCCAACTCAGCCGTTAGTGGCCCTGGTTTCTCTTCTGCGACTTTGCGAAGTTCATCGTGCAATGCCGAATGATCTGTTGCCATCAACGCTTCTGGACCGGCCAAGTATGCACGCACTCCAAGAATCATGTATTCGACGCTGGCATAACGCATCGAAAACAGATTGCGAAAGCATAGTGCAATAAATCGTCGCGCCAAGTGCCACCAATGGTGATTTGCAAACACGAGGGTGTCGACTATTGCGAAATTTCGCTTCTCGTAATACAACGAGGATGGATTATTCTTCAATCCGAAATCAGCGTGCCAAACGATTACACCGTTCATAGTCACGCTGTGTTTGCCGGTGTGCATCAAACCAAATGCGACGTCATCACCGCGCACAAAAACCGGCAGCGGATTGTCTCGTGTAATTGAAATCGGAAACGCTGTATACCACCAGGCGGTGTAGGCAAACTTCTTTTCACGTGCATCGCGTAGCGCGAGTTTGCGTTCTCGAAGGTCATCTTCACGACCAATCGCCCGCAACGGATATAGAGATCTCCAGCGATACTTAGAACCAGCCTCAAACTGCATCCACGCTTGTTCTTCGCTGAGCATTGCACCGTGAATACACAGTTTTTCGTCTCGGGCAAAAGTGAATAAAGCAAATGTTCGCACAAGGGCTTCTGGCTCAAGTGTGATGTCGTCATCCATCAACAACACATGAGTCGACCAACCTTCGTCGCGCAAATGAATGATTCCGCGGGCGAATCCGCCAGCGCCACCCAAGTTTGGGTTCTGCACAACTGTGATCGGTGCATTCGGCGCGGTATCAAAACTTATATTTCGCGCGTTGTCAACAACTAAAATTCGCATGCGGTCTCGCAGTGAGTCGACATTTTCAACAAGTTGCAAAACTTTGGCCACGGTTGGCTTGACATAATCTTGACGATTGAAAGTTGTAACTGAAAGACTAAGACGCACTTCGCGGGGTGCCTTCGTCGTAGTTGTCCACTGTCCGCCAGATATAACAACATCTGATTGCTCTGCGCTTACTCTTATAAAATATGTACCGATAGATATTTTGGCAAAATCTGGAACTTCTATTGTTGTTTTGCCGCTTGACGAGATTCCTGAACTGGCGACAATTTTTTCTCGCAGAAAAACCCCACGAGCCACCGAACTCACACCCACCAACTCAATTCGCCCAGAACCCACCGCATGCACAGTTACGCTCAAGCAATCGACTGAAGTTAGACGTCTCCAGCGACCAGCGGCGAACACCCCGAATGAAGTATCAAAACTAATCTCGGCACCTTTAACCAGCATTGCATTTTCATTCGCAAAACTCACATCGCCTTGCGAGCGCACATACAGCAGTGGCTCAGTGGTTTCATCGCGCGGCAGTATCAGACGCTGCAGTAAAAAGCTGGTCATTTCATACCATCGGATCTATCGAAAACTGGGGCAATGGTTTATTGCTTGCTAAACAGTTAAGCATCTCACGCGAGGCACCAAGTGCTTCATGAATGGTTACATCCATATCTAGATAGCGATAGGTGCCAAGTCTGCCCATGAAAGTGACTCCAGTTGCCGTTCTGGCACGCTGCACATAGTTAAGTAAAAGCTCTTTTTCTTTCACGCGCCGAATCGGATAATACGGCGTATCGCTCTCTCCACACAATCGCGAGTATTCGTGATACACCACGGTGCGGTCGTGGCTCTCCCATGGTGCAAAATGTTTGTGCTCTGTGATTCGCGTATGCGGCACATCTACATCGCAATAATTTACAACGGGATATTTCTGATAGTCGCCTTCACTTGCCTCGGCGACAAAATCAAGTGTTCGATAACCGAGTCGCCCATATTCGTAGTCAAAGAAAGCATCAATTGGTCCTGTCCAAACGACATGATCAAACTCGCCAAACTCAGTCATATTTTTTGGCGAAAACTTCGTACTAAGGCGCAGAGAAATATTCGGGTCGTTCAATATCGCTTCGACAATCGGGGTGTAGCCATCTTTTGGAATCGCCTGATGCGGATGATTGAAGTATGAATCATCTTCGGTGAATCGCACTGGCAGTCGCGCCAAAATACTTGCGGGCAAATCTTTTGGGTCAACCCCCCATTGCTTTGCCGTGTACCCTGAGAAAAACGCATCGTAAAGTTCGCGACCGACAAATCGCAAACCCTGATCTTCGAAAGATATTGGCGAAGTTATGGTCGAATCACCCTTTGTGGCGATAAATGCTTCGGCTTGCTCTGGCGTAAAGTTGGTGCCGAAAAATTGATTTATCGTCGTCAAGTTCACAGGCAGCGAATACATCTTGCCGTTCGAGATCGCTTTGACTTTATGGTTATACGGCATCATCTCACCGAAACGATTGATGTACTCCCAGACGTGCTCATGCTGAGTGTGAAAAATGTGTGGCCCATAGGTATGCACCATCACACCTGTTTCGTGGCGAGCCGTGTGGCAGTTTCCGGCGACGTGATCGCGGGTGTCGAAAACAACTGATTTGTGGCCTGCGGAGGCTAATTCTCGGGCGACGACTGCACCTGTAAAACCCGCTCCGACTATGGCAAACCGCACTTGATAATCATACGACCTGGGCTAGACGCGCCAAGTTAACTAGTTATCTAGACGTCTAGTTGTCTAGTTAGCTAGTGCGCAAGCCATGGCGCACACGCGCCTTCGAGGTCACGGATTTGAATTCGTTCTCGATTGTCATACGTCACAGCATTTTTTGGATCACGTTGCAATTTGAAAGTTCGAAAGGTCATTTCGGTTGTGTCAATCGCAAGTATTTTTCCGATCAATGACTCGCCGAGATTTAGCAAAATCTTCAATGCTTCAAGCGCCTGAATTGAGCCGACTATTCCGGGCAACACACCAAGCACTCCCGCCTCAGAACAACTTGGTGCGAGTTCAGATGGTGGTGGCTCAGGCACCATGTCGCGATAGGTCGGACCAAGCACCGGATGGAACACGCTGACCATGCCTTCAAATCTAAAAATAGAACCGTGCACAACCGGAATACCAAGTTTGACACTGGCATCATTCAACAAATATCTACTCGGAAAATTGTCTGCTCCGTCGACAACCACGTCGTAACCAGAAAGAATCTCAATAACGTTTTCGGCACACAAGCGCGTGTCGTAGGTTACGACGTCAACATCTGGATTAAGCATCGTGAGGGTTTTTTTGGCAGAGTCAACTTTTCTGTCACCGACTCGATCAATGTTGTGCAAGATCTGTCGCTGCAAATTCGAAGCATCAACAACATCCATGTCGACGATGCCAATTGTTCCGACTCCGGCCGCTGCCAAGTACATTGCGGCCGGCGAACCCAGCCCGCCCGCGCCTAGCAATAAAACTTTGCTCGCAAGCAACTTTGATTGACCTTCAACGCCAACTTCTGGCAACGATAAGTGTCGCTGGTAACGATTGCGCTGCTCGACGCTCAATTGCGCCGGAGTTGTCCACGCGCGCCCTTCGTCCTTCCATTTGCCGTATCCGCCAGCCATTGACAAAACATTTGTGTAGCCAAGTTCTTGCAAAGTTTTTGCCGCAAATGCGCTACGAACACCACCGGCACAATAAACAATTACCTCTACTGATTTGTCGACGATTTTTGTCTCTACTTGGGCTTCAAGATGCCCACGCGCGATGTGCACAACATTCGTTAGCGCACCTTGCTCGTATTCGTCTGGCTCACGAACATCCAAGACAACAACTTGACCGGTTTCAATTTTTGTGGCGGCGGTTTGCGTATCAACTTCTTGGATTTTTGATTTCGCATCGGCGAGCAATTCGCGAAAACTAGACATATCAATACCCTACCGTTATGGTCGGGATTTAACGACGCCACAAATCTGGGGCAGAACCTCTGAAATTTCACTATTTAAGACAACATCAGCGTAGTGATCCATCTCTGTTGGTTGCCCGTTGACGATGATTACTTTGGCGCCCGAGTTTTTTGCACGTGGCAATGTGTTGGCCGCGGGAAATACTGACAGCGACGAACCAACTGCGATAAAAACTTCGCAGTTCGTGCTGGCATCTAGCGCGCGAGCCATCACATCTTGGTCAAGTGGCTGTCCAAATAAAATTGTGTCACTCTTGAGTATCCCGTCGCAAAGTTCGCATCTCGGATCAGGATCGCCGGCGACAACTCTCGACAGTGCCTGCGCCATTGGTCTGCGATCTTTGCAACTCCAACAACAAGTGCGATGAAGCGTGCCGTGCACTTCTAGAACTTTGCTCGGATCATGACCGGCGCGCTGATGTAACTCATCGACGTTTTGTGTGATCAAAGCAACCAAAATATTGCGCTTCTCAAGTTCGAATAATGCCCTGTGCCCGGCATTAGGTTGCGGATCGCCGCCAATCCATTTAATACGGTTTTGCCACGAACGCTTTCGTAGTTCGTGATCGTCCAGATAGTGCCGAAGTGTTGCCGCTCGCTCAGCATCAGGGTTGAGCGTCCACAAACCCTTCGGACCACGAAAGTCTGGGATACCCGAATCAGTTGAGATGCCAGCGCCAGTCAACACTGTGATTCGGCGCGAATCGGCAACAAGTTTACAAGCAGTTGCTAACGCCACTGGGTCAACGTCTGAATTTTTGAAACTAGCCACACGTCTAGTCTCTCGCCATTTTTGAAAATCTGCACCGTACTTGAAATTAAGTGCACACACAATGTTATGAACTCAAATCTTTGCGACTTTTCAAATAACGAAATATTCGTTTCAGAATGGATTGACCCTGTTGTCAACATTGCGGGTTTTGATACTTGTGGCGAATATGTCGAAACATTTTGGCTCGGCATCATCGGCCCGAGCGCGACCTGGGTAATGCGATTCTTGGCTCGCGAACTTGAGGTCTTTCCAAATGGCTATTGTCTCGACCTCAACGACACCGCTATGGCACTCGGCTTGGCATTTCGAAATGGCAGTGGGTCACTAGAGCGAGCAATCCAACGCTGCGCAACCTTTGGTCTGGTCGCACAGTTGCCACAAACTTTGGCTGTGCGAAGACGTGTGCCGACAATAACTAAGAGACAACTATTGCGATTACCGACGACGCTGCAACATAGCCACAGTCAACTTTTTGCGACTAGTTGATTAGTGCGTTAAATAGATCTCGCTATTTTTCTGACACTGTGCGCCGAATTTCGACGATTTTTTCATGGTCGTGGTTGGCGTCCTCGCCGTGCTCGGCAAGCGCCGCTGTTCGGTCTTTGGCCGCTTCGCGTTCGGCAATCGTCGTGTCAACACGCTTTAGCGCAGCATCCGTGCCATGTTCGTGAATAAACGTCGCCCATTCGACAAGTGATTCAACCATCTCAGACTCTGGCACAACTGCAACATTGCGACCCTTGACAAATAAATGTCCCCGCTTATTGCCAGCGGCGATTCCTAAATCGGCTTCGCGGGCTTCACCTGGGCCGTTGACCACGCAGCCCATCACGGCAATTTGCAATGGCAATTTCTTGTCGGCAAATGCGGCCTGGGCTCGTTGGGCAATATCAATCACGTCAACTTCGGCGCGCCCACAACTCGGGCACGCAATCAAATCGACATTTTTTCTCTCACGCAAGCCAAGCGCTTCTAATAGTTGTCGACCCGCGCGTGCTTCTTCAATCGGGTCGGCAGTCAGGCTGTAGCGAATTGTGTCGCCGATGCCTTCAAGCAACAAGGTCGAGATACCAGCCGTTGCTTTGATCAAACCGCCTGGCAGCGGGCCAGCTTCAGTTACGCCGAGATGCAATGGAAAATCAGTAATCGCACTCAGCATGCGGTATGCCTCAACCATCAACGGAACATTTGATGCTTTGACCGAAATTTTGACTAAATCAAAGTCAACTTCTTCAAAATACTTCAACTCTTGTTGCGCTGATTCAACCATCGCTTCTGCCGTGAGTCCACCATGTTTTTCATAAAGCGAAGAATCTAATGAACCACCATTTACACCAATACGAATCGAAACACCACGGTCGCGGGCTTCTGAGGCCACAGCCTTGATATGTTCTGGTTTGCGAATGTTGCCAGGGTTAAGTCGCAGCCCGTGCACTCCAGCCTCAAGTGCCGCCAATGCCATGCGATATTGGTGATGAATATCGGCAATAATCGGCACGGGTGATCGCGGCACAATTTGTGCCAGCCCTTCGGCGGCCTGGGCATCGTTGCATGTACACCTCACAATGTCGCAACCCGCGGCTGCCAACGCATAAATCTGTTGCAAAGTACCTTCAACATCGGCAGTCTTGGTGATCGTCATCGACTGCACACTTATTGGTGCATCGCCACCGACCAAAACTTTGCCGACTTTAATTTGTCGGGTTTTTTTGCGTTCGTATTGTGATTGCGTCATAAAAAATTAATGTGGTCAGCCAAGTGGACTTGTGACATCAAGATATAAACCAGCAAACAACAACATTACAAGAAGCGCGACGACCGTGGTAGCCACAGGAACCATCTTGCCAACATCAGCACGATAAACGCGACCACCACGAGATCTAAATCTTTCGTAAATCGCAATTGCTGCGTGGCCGCCGTCAAATGGCAAGAGCGGCAACATATTGAAAACTCCAACGAAAACATTGACACTTGCCAACAAAATCAATATGCCTTTGAGCCCTTCGCTGCGGCCTATTTCGCCACCCACTTGACTCGCCCCGACCACGGTTGTCGGACGAGTTAGCGGGTCAGGCCGATCAGCAACGACATTTGAAACAATATTCGCCGGGTTAATTACGACGAATACACCAGCGACCGAGGCGCGTGCGGTCGTGACAACATCAGCGAGTCCGTATCCAACGGCATTAAAAATATTTTGCTGTACATATTTATAAGAGTCTGTCGAAACACCTAAAAAGGCAATCTGCGGGTTAGCCGGATTGCTTATTAATTTTGCCTGCCGAGAAAACACCAAACCATCGCGTTGAATTTTGACATCGACTACATCACCCGGTTTGTATGAGACAATCGCCGCGATTAACTCTGATCGCGAGGTGATTTCAGTTTCGTTGATCGCCAAAATCTGGTCACCGTCTTGTAGTCCTATCTCTTCGGCAGGCGAACCGCTGGCTGGCGCAGAAAAGACAAGCAGCTCTTTGGTGTTGCCGAATCGGCCTGCTGTGGCATAGACGCCGATAAATAAAATCGCTGCGATAATCATGTGCATGACCGAGCCGGCTGTAATTACGAAAATTCTCTTCGGAAACGACTGCTGGCGATAAGCGCGAGGCTCATCTGCAGGGTCACATTCATCCAAATTGTTCATGCCGACGATTCTCACAAACGCACCAATCGGCAGTGCTCGTACGCCAAACTCAACTTCGCCTCGCTTGGTGCTCCAGACTCTTGGTCCAAAGCCCATGTAAAACTGAGTTACCTTCATTCCACTGCGTCGCGCGCTAACGAAGTGTCCGAGTTCGTGAAAAAAAACTGACACGATTAGCCCGACCACAAATAACAACGACCACGGATTTTTGACACCTAGCCACGCGAGCAGACCGACGACAACCACGACAGTAGTCCAAGTGGTCGCCGTGCTATTTTTTACGACGTCTTGATCTTCAACTGCTCCACCGGCAGCAATCTCATTGCGAAACTTCGAATATAACGAACTCATTTTGCACTTTCCTTTCGCACCAAGTCTCGAGCCCAATGACGCGCAACTTTGTCTGCTTCTAAAATATCTTCAACTTGTTCAGGCATTAGACCGTCATGGTGTTGCATGGTTGCTTCTATGATGGTCGCAATTTGGGACCATTGCACAGCACCCGCAAGAAAAGCCTCAACTGCGACTTCATTGGCGGCGCTCAACCAAGCAGGCGCCGTACCGCCAACACGACCAGCGGCATAAGCCAAAGCAAGGCAGCGAAATGTGTCACGGTCGGGTTGCTCGAAATCAAGACGAGAAAGCCTCGTCCAATCAATCGCACCAAAACTCACGGTTGATCGCTGCGGGTATTCAAGCGCATACGCAATCGGCAATCGCATATCGGGCAACGACAACTGCGCGATTGTTGCACCGTCATAAAATTCAACCATTGAATGAACAATTGATTGCGGGTGAACAACAACATCAATTGACGCATAATCCAAGCCAAATAACTCGTGCGCTTCAATAACCTCAAGGCCTTTATTCATCAAAGTTGAAGAGTCGACCGTAATTTTTGGTCCCATTGACCAAGTCGGGTGCTGCAATGCATCTTCAATCGTGACATGCTCCAGGGATTTTTTTGACCGCCCTCTGAACGGCCCACCACTGGCGGTGAGCAAAAGTTTTGCTACATCTCGAGAACTGTCATCAGAACTACGCAAGCATTGGTGAATCGCACAATGTTCGCTATCAACCGGAACAATCTCAGCCCCGGCAATTTTTCGCAACGGCGCAACAACTGGTCCGGCGGCAATCAGGCTCTCTTTGTTGGCAAGGGCAAGTCGCCTGCCGGCTTTGAGCGTTGCAATCGTCACTGACAATCCTGCAAATCCGACGACACCATTGACCACGACATCGGCGATATCGCACATCTGCGCACTATCACCCGAGACTTCAATTTTCAGATCTGTAGTTAAAAGTTCTCGAGCAACATTTATTCGCGCTGACTCGTCGGAAACGACAACCAACTTGGGCTTAAGAGTTCTCGCCTGCGCAACGATTTCTGCAACCGAGGCATTTGCACTTATCGCAACAACTTCGTAGTCACCAATATTTGATGCACTGATTACTTCAAGAGTTTGTTTGCCAATTGATCCTGTTGAGCCGGCAATCGCAACACGCTTCACTGATCAAACGACCCAAGGGGTCAGCACCATGGTCAGATAGTAAATAATTGGCAAGGTGAACAAAATACTGTCAAAGCGATCCAGGGCGCCACCATGTCCGCGCAATAGAGTTCCAAAATCTTTGATATCCATACTGCGCTTGATCATTGACTCGGTGAGATCTCCAATTGGCCCGAGAATCGAAATCACCGTAGCGATGATCAACCAATGACTCAACTTTGTCCAAGTTCCACTTTGCATGCCGGCAGCAATGACGACGGCAAAAGTACCCATTGCACCACCGACAAATCCTTCCATTGATTTACCAGGACTGATCCAAGCCCGAAGAGGAGTTCGACCCACTGCCATTCCAACAAAAAATGCCGCTACATCATTGGCGATCACGCCAACGACAACCAAAAACAAAGTATCGGTTCCAACATTTTCAAAACCCAATCCAGAGTTTGAAAGCCGCAAAATTAGGGCTCCATACGAGCCGAATAATCCAATCCAGATAATGCCGAGCATTGTAAGACCCAAGTTTGGTGCAGGGTCACTCTCAACTGAAGTTGTGCCGATGAAACTTATGGACGCTGCAATAAACGCAAACGCAAATACGAGGGGCAACGCTGCGTCTCCGACCCAGTACGCAGTTAACGGGCAAGCAACGCATGCCACCACTCCGACAATCATTGCCGGCTGGTATCCAGTTATAGATGTTTGTGAAAAAAACTCAACTGAAGCCAAACCTAAAATGACAACCAGCAAACTGACCACAGCAACTGGGCCGAATAAAGTCGCAGCAATATATATTGCACCCAATAGAGCACCGACTGCAGTTGCTGTCGGGATGTCACGTTTAGCGACAGCCTGTTGTTTACCTGGAGAATTTGTGCGCGTTCTATCGCGTGGACCGGTGCCTGAATCACTTTGAGAACTAGTTCGCACGCGACGAACTTGCTGCGGTTGAGTTCGAGCTGGCCGACCAGTTGTGTCACGGCGAAGTGTGCCAGATGACGAATCACGGCGAAGTGTTCCCGAAGACGGATCTCGTTGTTGCGAATTTGGTACAAGCGTTGGGCGACTTTGTTCTCCGGTTGGATCTGATCCAATCGTGATTCGACTTTCACGCGCAGAACGAGAAACCGGCGGAGGAGCATTATTCGGTTCAATACGACGCGAACCACCAGTCAAATTAACCCGCTCGCGCGCATCCCCCCTGGCAGGAGTCGGCGAGATCGTGTCTTCAGAAATTTGAATCAAGTTTGGTGCCGGGTTAGTTGATGCAGCGGTCACCTGCGGTATTTGTTCGGTTCTGATCCCAGAAAACGAATCTACGGGCGTCGCATCGTCGTCATCGGCAAATTTGACCACGCCAAAATCATCACCAAAATCTACTGTTGACTCTTTGTAAACAGGCTCGGGCAGAACGGGCGTGTCATCATTTGAAAAGTCTTCACCATTCATAATTGTTTATCCCTCTGTTGTACTTGATGATTACTTTCAAGAGATCTGACCCTCTTGAAAAATGAATTACCCATCAATAAGACTAGACCTCTAGAAGTTCATGCTCCTTGCGTGTAAAAGCCTTATCAATAGTGTCAACGGTGGCTTGGGTCAGTTGCTCGAGTTCTTTTTCTGCACGATCTAGTTCGTCTTGTGAAATGTCACCGTCTTTTTTTGCAGTCTCGAGTATTTTTCTGGCATCACGGCGAACATTACGCACCGCGATACGACCATCTTCAGCCATATTTTTTACAACTTTGACAAACTCTTTACGACGCTCTTCGGTGAGCGCCGGAAAATTCAGTCGGATCACGACGCCATCATTGCTCGGCGACAATCCCAGGTCACTGGCTTGAATCGCTTTCTCGATCGCCGCTATTGAACCGCGATCATGTGGTTTGACCACCAACATTCTTGCTTCGGGCACCTGAAACGACGCAAGTTGTTGCAACGGAACAAACGCACCAAAATATTCAACTTGAATCTTGTCGACAAGAGACGCATTCGCGCGGCCAGTTCGTACACCAATGAATTGTGCCTGCACATGGTCTACCGCCTTGCCCATGTTCTCGATCGCCTCAAGCAGAGTTTCGTCTATCACCCGACAAATGTCCCGATCTGTTGACCTTCAAGAATTTTTCGAACATTGCCTTTTTCGAGCAAGTTGAAAACCACGATCGGTATTTTGTTGTCCATGCAAAAGGTGATCGCGGTTGAATCCATAACTTTTAAGCCTTTGCTGATCACGTCGATATAACTGATTTGATCAAAACGAGTCGCAGTTTTGTCCAACTTTGGGTCTGCTGTATAAACACCATCGACGCCTGAGTGCGTCCCTTTCAAAATTGCCTGCGCAGAAATTTCGGCGGCCCGCAAAGCAGCGGCTGTATCAGTAGTAAAAAATGGATTACCAGTACCGCCCGCCAAAATTACGATGCGCCCTTTTTCAAGGTGACGCTCGGCGCGACGACGAATGTAAGGTTCAGCAACTTTCGGCATCTCGACAGCCGTCATCACACGCGAAAACTGCCCGACTCGTTCGAATGCATCTTGCAGTGCAAGCGCGTTCATCACTGTTGCAATCATCCCCATGTAGTCGGCTTGCGCTTGATCCATACCTTGACCCGCGCCTTTGAGACCTCTCCAGAAGTTTCCGCCACCTACGACTACAGCAATGTCTACTTCGAGGTCACGCCGAGTCTCGTGCACCTCGGATGCAATTTGATGCAACACATCCGAATCAAGACCGAAGCCGGTCGACTCGGCAAGTGCTTCGCCCGATAACTTTAAAACCACTCGCTTCCAACGAGGAGTTTTTGACGCCACACCTGCCATAGGCGATCAGCCTATTTCAACCTGCGCAAAGCGAATGATCTTGGCAGAACCAATAATCTGGGCCACTGATTGCTTGTCATCTTTGGCATATGGCTGCTCTAGCAAGCAAATGTCTTTGTAAAAACCAGTTACTCGACCATCGACGATTTTGGCGATCGCTTGTTCTGGCTTGCCTTCGTTTCGCGTTACGACCTCAAGAGTCGCCCGTTCGGCAGCCACTACCGAATCTGGCACGTCTGTCTTGACGAGATATTTTGGTCTTGCGAAAGCAATGTGCACCGCTACGTCGTGTGCGAGTTCTTCTGTCGCACCAGACATTTCGATCAACACACCGTTGATTCCGCGGCCACCCTGCAAGTGAGAGTACGAACCGATGATGTTGCCGGATGCGGCTTCAAATCGAACGACATCTCCGAGTTCGATTTTTTCTTTCAGCAAAATTTTCAAGTCTTCAAGTTGCGTTGCGCGTTGCGAAACTGCTGCCTCGCCTTGTTCGACCACTAGCGATGCAAGTGCATCTGCTTCTGCTTTGAAGCCGTCGCTGCTTGCAACGAAATCGGTCTCGCACTTCAACTTAACCATCGCCCCGATGTTGCCTTTGATACACATCGACACAAGGCCTTGCGCATTGTCTCGATCATCACGTTTGGCGCTTGCTGATAATCCTTTTTCACGAAGCCACTGCTTTGCTGCTTCAAAATCTCCGTTGGCTTCTTCAAGTGCTTTTTTGCAATCCATCATTCCTGCGCCAGTTGCCTGGCGAAGAACTTGTACTTCTTTCGCTGTAAATGCCATCGTGATCAGTTCTACCTATTTCGTCTCTGTAGTTGGTGTGACTCGAGCATCACGCTTTGCCATGTCGGCCGCTGCCTGAACTTTCGCAGACTCTTGTTGTGCATCAAATGCGGCCTGCTCTTCTGGCGTGCGAGTTGCTGGTGCGGGTGGCACTGGTGCCGTTGAAGCGCCTGTGGTTGGCGCCGCGCGCGGCGTCATTTTTTCTGCAATGTATCGACCTTCGATAACTGCTTCAGCAATAACTCGGGCCATCAACTCATTGGCGCGAATCGCGTCATCGTTACCCGGAATCGGATAATCAATCACATCAGGGTTGACATTTGTGTCAACGACTCCGATGACTGGGATACCGAGTTTGCGCGCTTCGGTGACGGCGATGTGCTCTTTAAGTGTGTCTACAACGAAGATCGCATTTGGACGACGACCCATTGAACGAATGCCCGACAGGTTGCGCTGCAACTTCTCGAGTTCACGACCGATCAGGAGCGCTTCTTTTTTTGGCATCAATTCGAATTCGCCGGTGTCTCGAAGGCGCTCGTACTCTTGCATTTTGTTGACGCGCTTTGAAATTGTGTCGAAGTTCGTCAACATTCCACCTAGCCAACGCTCGTTGACATATGGCATGCCGCAATGGTCGGCGAAAAGTCGAACAGGATCTTGGGCCTGCTTCTTGGTGCCGACAAATAAAATGTTGCCGCCGTTGGCGACGAGGTCGCGAACAAAACGATACGCATCTTCGATACGAACGAGAGTCTGTTCGAGATCAATGATGTAAATGCCGTTGCGCTCACTGTGAATGAATCTCTTCATTCGCGGATCCCAACGGGCTGTGCGATGGCCGAAGTGAACTCCAGCCTCAAGCATCTGACGCATGCTGATAATTGCCATAACTGTTTGCCTTTCTGTGGTTGAGTGCATGGTCTCCCGCGCCGAAGCGACCACAGGATGGAAACCGTGCAATTTAATAATGGGATAAAACTAAAAGCTATAAAACTTTTAACTAGTTCTTCTAGCCCCAAAATTCTAGCGGTTTAGATGCTCAAACAGCATCAGCAAGCCGAACCTAAATCAGCCGAGTAAACGCCCTTATCGGCCCCCGAAACCAACACTGCGCGGCTTGAAAACTGATTATTTTGATCTAAATACTTCGCAGGATCAACATAAATATCACGGCTATTCGTAATAACGCTTTCGCGCACGCCGAAGTAGAGCATATTGCTAGTTGTACCAATAATCTGGCCGGCTACGACTGAACTGCCAACCCGCAAATCGCTGTTCAAAATTGACCCGTATGTAAGTCGCCTGCCGGCAACAGTTTTGATTACAAGATATTTTTTATTTACAACCACGCCCGAAAAACTCACGATGCCACTAGCCCCGGCAATGATCGGCGTGCCAGGTTGCGTTTTATATTCGATGCCACGATTACCTGCACATCGATCACAACGTGGCTGTCGAAATGGGTCAATAATTATCGTTTTATAATTTGCAGAAATTGGTGCCATGAGCCTGCAGGCACCTAAATTTTGCGGTGCTAGTCCCGCCAAAATTAGAACCCCGGCAACAAAACTAGAAAAAAACAAAACGCGACTAGCGAGTTAAATTTTTAGGCGACTTCGGCGGCCGTCAGCCGCCAACGAAGTTGCAACACAGCCTTGGTGTGAATCTGCGACACACGACTCTCGGTAACACCGAGCACTTGGGCAATTTCGTCCAAAGTTAAATTCTCCTCGTAGTACAAAGCCAGTACCGTGCGCTCACGCTCTGGAAGACGCTTAATTTCGTGACGCATAATTTTGCGTAATTCTTCGGCTTCGACAACCGAGTCAGGACTCGGCACGAACGACGCACCACCATGTGTGGAGGCTGGTGTGTTGTCGGCAACGACATGATCAAGCGGACCGACCGCACAAGATGCAATTTCGGTCAGCCACTTCTCTAAGTCGGCACCATTGATTTTCAATTTTGCGGCAATTTCATCATCTGTTGGTGAACGCTTCAACTTGTGTTCGAGATCAGAAATCGCACTTTCAACCGTTCGTGCCTTTGAACGCACACTGCGCGGCACCCAATCTAGAGAACGCAAACTATCCAAAATTGCGCCGCGTATTCTTGGGATCGCATAGGTCTCAAATTTAAAACCGAGCGCAGGGTCAAACCGATCGATCGCATCCATCAAGCCGAACACACCAGAACTTACCAAGTCACCAATCTCAACTCGTTTTGGCAAACCTGCAGCAAGTCGACCCGCAACGAATTTGACGAGAGATGCATAGTGCACGACGAGCCACTCACGCGCAAGAGCATCTTTGTTCGCATGCCATTGCTGCCACGCTTGATCAATCGTTAGTCGAACAGGTAGTGCGTTCATGCTCGTGGGTGCGATGCTCCATAGGCAGATTTCAAACGCTCTTTGCTCACTTGGGTATAGCGCTGCGTTGTAGCAACATCAGAATGCCCCAGCAACTCTTGCACCGCGCGCAAGTCGGCGCCATTGTCAAGCAAGTGTGTTGCATATGTATGGCGCAAAGCGTGCGGATGAGTCGGAGTAAGCGCGCGCTCGTCAATGATTCGGCGCACATCTCGCGGTGCCAACCTGTACCCACGAGCATTTAAAAATAATGCGTAAGTTTCTTGACACATAACTTCGTGGCGAAACCTCAGCCAATGTTTAACCGCCAACACGCTTGGTTCGCTGACAGGTATTTGTCTTTGTTTGGCACCTTTGCCCATCACGATTACCGTGTTATTTCGATCATTGATGCTGCCTAGATCAATAGAACAAACTTCACTCACACGAAGCCCACTGCCATAGAGCAACTCAATCAGCGCCGTATCTCGCGAAGACTTCCATTCTGGAACGTCTGGGTCATCACACGAGAGCAACGCATTGAGTTGCTCTTTGGTTAAAACTTTTGGAAGCCGACCAGTGCCAGACGGCGTGCGAACGCCGGTTGTCGGATCAGTTTTTAATGTGCCGTTACGAATGTGCCAGGCAAAATATCTGCGAATGGCAGCAAGTTTGCGAGTCACACTTCGCTTGGCTTTCTGGCTAGTCGTCAAAAAACTTATATATTGACGCACCAAATCGCGAGTCACCAACTGAGGAGTATCTATTTTGAGTCGCGAAATCCATTCTTCAAACTGCTTGACATCGCTGGCATATGCACTCGTTGTGTTTATCGAGGCGGCGGTCATCGAACCAATGAACTCTTCGATCTTCCATGCGGTCGCCATATCAGTAACAACGGTAATCGCTTAATGCAGCGGCTGCCTGACATCAATTACTTCCCACCAGCCTGAGTTTTCAACGACCCAACCCAGAGCTTCGAGCCGACCAAGCGACACCGCCGCGTCAATGGTCGCAAGATCGGTGCGATTCACAAAATCGTCGAGTGTGAACGGCGCACCAGCCATGATTGCAACTAGGTTCTGATCGCTCTGACACAATCTTGCTCTTGGGTTATAAATATTTTCTTGGGATCGACGGTTGTCAAGACCGAGAGCAACGAGCACATCTTGAGCGCCAATAATCGGCAAGCAGCCTTGCTGAATCAACTGATTCGTTCCGTTCGATGCAACGTTGCGCGGCGAACCAGGCACAGCCAACACCGTCACATCTCGCTTTTGTGCTTCGTCAACGGTGATCAGCGAACCACCTGTGTCACGAGATTCGACAACAACTAAAACTTCACTGAGCGCAGCCAAGATGCGATTGCGCAACGGAAACCGAAATGCTTCAGGTGGCGAACCTGGCGCAGATTCACTGATCAATGCACCATGCGCAGCGACGTCTTGCCACAGTTGGGCATTTTCTCGCGGATAAACAACATCCAGACCAGACGCGACAACACCCACAGGTCGGCCAACTGTTCGATCAGCTAGCCGACTCTCGAGTGCGCGCAACGCACCGCGGTGAGCCCACGCATCAATCCCCCGCG
>ERZ889217.244-NODE-244-length-35900-cov-41.688576_pt1 | contig 35900 bp, 34 predicted proteins | sample MGYA00521098_ERZ889217 | MGnify/ENA primary metagenome ERZ889217 (study PRJEB32303, sample SAMEA104408613) | aquatic metagenome | biome: Brackish water; feature: Pelagic; material: water | place: Baltic Sea | collected 2014-06-10T22:04:00 | depth 2,362 m ... | reverse complement strand
CATAGTCAAGACCTCTCACGATAAGCCATAATTGTCTGATGGGCAAGAAAGCAGTCGGACAAGAAAACCTCGCCGATATTGATGTACTCGAACGAATTCAACAACGAGTTTTGTGGCTCGCAGTGCGAATGGTCGATTACGCCAATCGCGAACGCGAAGTGCCGCCTGCCCCTGGCGGAAGAGACGCAGAGTTCAACGTAAAAGTTGGCGGCCACATGGCAAGCAGCGCTTCGGTTGTCAGCATCATGACATCACTTTGGTTTGGTCACTTGAATGGTGACGACAAAGTCGCCGTCAAACCACATGCTTCACCAATTTTTCATGCAATCAAATACCTCACCGGAGAACTCGATAAGTCATATCTAAAACGATTGCGCACGCTTGGCGGTCTGCAGAGTTACCCGAGTCGAACAAAAGATCCTGATGTCGCCGATTTCTCAACTGGCTCGGTTGGTCTCGGCGCTGTTGCGCCACTATTTGCTTCGATGGTGCGTCGCTATATCGACTCGCACTTCCCACCTCGACCTGCTGCGCGCTTCATTGCTTTGGTTGGTGATGCCGAACTTGACGAGGGCAACATTTGGGAAGCAATCGCCGACCCATCACTGCAGGGTCTTGGCAATGTGATGTGGATCGTCGATGCCAATCGCCAAAGCCTCGATCGCGTTGTGCCCGGCATGAAGATCAAAAAACTTGCGGGCTTTTTTGCTGACGCAGGATGGCACGTGATCGAAGCTAAATACGGCCACAAGTTGCAAACAGCATTCGCCCAACCAGGTGGCGAATCTCTGCGCTCGTATATCGACGACATGTCGAACGAGCGATACCAAAGTTTGTTTGCTCTTCAAGGCTCGGTGCTTCGCGAAAAGTTCTTAGAGGGCGCACCGACCGAAGTTGTCGCATTCATTAACGATGTAACTGACGAAGATCTTGCGCCATTGGTGCAAAACCTCGGCGGCCACGATATTGAAATGCTGCTTGATGCATATCGCGAATGCGACCTTGTCACAGATAAACCAAGTGTCGTTTTCGCCTACACCGTCAAAGGTTGGGGCTTGCCAATTGCTGGAGACCCGCTTAATCATGCGGCTCTGCTTTCAGAACCGCAGATAAGCGATCTTCGCAAACGCAATGGTCTCACACTCGAAACAGAATGGGATCAATTCGATCGCGATAGTGAAGAAGACCGAGTTTGTCGTGCCGTTGGTGGCGACATCAACAACAAAGAGTTACCCGACCGACCAGTGCTCAAAGTGCCACATGAAGTGAGCCTGGCGATTGGCAAAAAGCCGATTTCAACTCAAGAAGTTTTTGGTCGCCTACTTACAGGTCTCGGCACAATTCCCGAAGTCGCCGAGCGCATGGTCACGATGTCACCAGATGTAAGCGTCAGCACCAATCTCGGCGGTTGGATAAACAAGTTCGGCGTCTTCAGTGCTGATGAGCAACCAAATTATTTAGGCGACGACAGATTGTTGCGCTGGAACGAAGGCCCTCAAGGTCGACACGTCGAACTCGGACTCAGCGAGATGAACTTATTCTTGGCATTGCACGCATTCGGGCTCGGCCATGAACTTCACGGCGAGCACTTGCTGCCAATTGGCACGGTTTACGATCCGTTCGTTTGTCGCGGTCTTGATGCACTCATCTATGCGTTGTACAACGGTGCAAAATTTATTTTGGTCGGCACACCCTCTGGCGTCACGCTTGCACCTGAAGGTGGCGCGCACCAAAGCACAGTTACAACTTCAATTGGTCTTGAGTTGCCAAACATGACTTATGCAGAACCGTGTTTTGCGCGTGCACTCGACTGGCTGATTTGCAATGGCCTTGACCGTCTCAGTCAGCCCGACGGTGACAGCATGTATCTGCGACTCTCAACTCGCCCAATAGATCAAACACCATTCGAAGATCTCATGGCTGCTCGTGGTGCAGATGCGTTGCGAGCCGATGTTTTGGCAGGTGGATATCGATTGCGCGAACCAAATGCAAATCAAATTGCCGATTTGGTTATCGCCGCAACTGGCAGTGTCGTGCCCGAAGCAGTCGCCGCAGCGAAACTTCTCGAAACCGAAGGTATCAACGCACTCGTTCTCGATATCTGTTCGCCAGACCGCATTTATCGTGGCTGGCGAACCGCACAACAAACGGCGACCCGCAACGGCGTAACAACACGCGATGTCGGCCACCTTGGTGTGTTGCTTAGCGAAGCAGAGCGTCGCCTGCCAATACTCACGGTTCAAGATTCGGCAAGCCATTCGCTGGCCTGGCTAGGTTCGGTCTACGGTGCGCGAACCGTGCCAGTCGGCGTTGACGAGTTCGGCCAATCCGGCTCAATTGCTGAACTTTACGGCACTTTTGACTTGCTTCCTGAGCAGCTCGTCAACGCAGCCTTGCTCGCCTTGTCGTAACCTGAAGTTATGGCAATCATCGAAAACCAAACAAGTACCAAAAAAACGATTGACGGCATCGAGTTAACTCCAAAAACCGTCACTCAACTTGCGCCACCAAAGTTTGCAACTGTTGAGCAAGAGCGCCAACATCGTAAAGAAAAACTCGCCGGCGCAATGCGAATTTTTGGTCGACTTGGTTTTGGCGAAGGCGTTGCTGGCCATATCACTGTGCGCGACCCCGAGTTCACAGATCACTTCTGGGTAAACCCTTTCGCAAAAAGTTTTAGATACATGCGCGTCAGCGATTTAATTCTTGTCAATCACGATGGCGAGGTCGTCTATGGTTCGCAGCCTGTTAATCGTGCGGCATTTTGTATCCACGCAGCAATTCACCAGGCTCGCCCAGATGTAATTTCAGCAGCACACGCGCACTCGCCGTTCGGCAAATCGTGGTCATCACTTGGTCGCAAACTTGACCCAATCACACAAGACTCGTGCTATTTCTACGAAGATCACACTGTGATCACCGAACAAGGTGGCGCAGTCGTGCTTGAAATTTCGGCAGGTCAAGAAATTGCCGCGAAGTTTCCGAAAGGCAAAGCAGCGATTCATCAGAACCACGGTTTGTTCACCGTCAGCGACACAGTTGATGCCGCAGCATTCTGGTTCATAACTATGGAGCGCAGCTGTCAAGCACAACTGATGGCCGAGGCCGCAGGCACACCAAAACTCATTCCGCATGAGATGGCGAGTTACACGCGCGACCTAACTGGTTTTCCGGCTGCGGGTTGGTTGCAATTTCAACCCCTTTGGGAAGAAATTTGTCGCACTGACCCAGATCTTTTCGATTGAGTTCTAACGCCGCTTCACGCGGAATAAATCGTTTCGCCACAACTGCACCGCCTGAATTTCTATTCGTCATCTCAGCGCTTGGTCAATATTGCGGCGCAGTCATCGCTGTTCGATTATTTGATGACCTTGCTCCAGCAAGCGTCGCCTGGCTACGCGTCATCGGTGCGGCAGTGTTTCTACTCGCGTTTTCGGCCAAGTCGCTCAGGCGTGGTGGCCGCTGGTCACGCCAACAATTAGTCAGCGTTGGTCTGTTCGGCATATCAACAGCTCTAATGAACTTGTTTTTTTACTTAGCGATTCAGCGTTTAGATCTCGGCAAAGGTGTAGCAATCGAATTCATTGGACCAATAACCGTTGCAGCACTTCGCACCCGCACGAGCCGTAACGCCGTCGCTTTGATCTTGGCTGTAGTTGGCGTCGTTATTTTGTCTGGGCTCGAACTCGGCAACGAGCCGTTGGGGCTGCTCTATATTTTTCTGGCTTCAATCATGTGGGCGCTTTACATCGTGATCGGGTCAAAAGTTGCAAGTTTTGATCGTGGCGTTTCAGGTCTTGGCATCGGGCTTTTGATCGGCGCAGTTTTCATTGCGCCATTTGGTGCGCCAACTAGTGGCCCAGCATTTAGCGCGCCGTGGATTCTTGCAACTTGTTTTTTGGTCGGCATTTTGTCGAACGCAATCGGCTACGGCATCGATCAGTTCACGCTGCGACGAATTCCTGTTCGAAGATTTTCTGTATTGCTCGCACTGCTCCCAGTTACGGCAACAATTTTTGGATTGTTATTTTTAAATCAAGTGCCAAGTATCACAGATTTAATAGGCATTAGTTTCGTGCTGATTGGTGTTGTAGTGCAACAACGCGACACTCTTCCGGCGACCGAAGTTGTCGCTTAATTTCAAGTAGACTGTCTATGCGGGCGAGGGAGTTCTAATTCTCTATGCGCATACCCCTAATCTCATTTAAATCACGCATTGCCGCATTTCTTTGCGCGGCATCACTCGTCGTCGGGCTCGTACCCGCGCAGGTCGCACAAGCAGAAGAAGGGCAACTGCCAGGCGGCGTCATTATCTATGGTCGCGGCTTTGGTCACGGTCGAGGTTTGAGCCAATACGGTGCTTATGGCTGGGCAACAGTTCACGGCTGGTCATGGGAGCAAATTCTCGACTTTTATTACGGCGGCGCAACTGGTAACGCGCGATCAAATCTTGAGGCACCTAACCAAGAAATGACAACGTGGCTAAGCGCAATGAACAACCGCCAAACCGGTGTTGTTTCAGACTCGGGCACGATGCGCCTACTCGAAGACCCAGATCAGGATCGCCGATTTACCAGTATGGTCGCGCGCGAAAAATCGGGCGCACAACGCGTCTATCAAGTTTGGGGCTCTGGAGAGCGCAAATGCCTCAATGAAGCAGACTCACCTGAAGCAGCAGGCTTCGCGTTGATCGGCGAGTTCAACGACACCGCATCTTTTGTCACTAACTCGAGCCAAGACCCCGGTGCTTCGGCTCTAGACACGGTCGGTCTTTGTCAGCCTAGAACGGCTAGCACAAATCAAGTTCGTTATTACCGCGGCATTGTTCGTGCGATGAACAACTCAAGAAACGAAAACCGCACCATCAACATTGCCCGTCTTGACGACTACCTTCGCGGTGTCGTGCCTCGCGAATCACCTGCATCTTGGGGTGACACGGCTGGTGGTGCCGGCATGAACGCACTTCGCGCGCAAGCAGTTGCCGCTCGATCATATTCAGTTACCGAAAATCGCTACGCAGGCCTAGCAAAAACTTGCGATACACAAGACTGCCAAGTTTACGGAGGTGCTGCACTTCGAACTTCGGTAAACGCGTCACCAACAAATCTTGAAAGCGCAAACACCGATCGTGCCATCGCTGAAACAACAGGTGTCGTTATCAGAAATCCAAAAGGCAATGTAGTTAGAACTGAATTCTCTTCATCTAATGGTGGTCGTACTGCAGGCGGAGAGTTTCCTGCGCTCGCTGATGAAGGCGATATTTCTGCAAACAGTTCGCTAATGCTTTGGACTCGTGCTTTTTCTGCAGCACAAATCGTCGCTAAATATCCTCAAGTGGGCATTCTCACTTCAGTCACAACAACTAATGACGGTCTCGGCGGCGATTTCGGCGGTTACACACTTGATGTCACGATCGCTGGCACCTCAGGCTCAGTCAAAGTTTCAGGTTGGGCTTTTAGAACAGCTTTCGGTTTGCCCGCACCGTGGTTCGGTGCAACGCCCGTTTTTGGCGCACCGCTTGAAGCCGGAGTCGTTGGTTCAATGTTGTTCGTTGGTGACTCAATCGGCCAAAGCATCGCCACCGAATTCTCAGCAATCGTCTCGCCTGCTTATCCGTCAGTCAATTTTCAAGCACTCGCAAACCGCTGCATGGTCGGCCCAAGTTGTGTTACCCCAGACAAAGGTTTGCCAGATGCAATCGGCGTTGTCAATTCGCTGAGTGCCGAGCAGTTTCCGCAAATCGCAATCGTTCAATTGGGATACAACGATGACCCAAACACGATGGCTGGCGACGTGGCTGCAGTTATCAACGCGCTAAACGCCCGCAATGTGCAGCGCATCGTGTTTGTCAATCTCTCGACACGCCGCGCATCGCAAAACTATGCCCTATCAAACGCTGCACTAACTGCTGCTGCGCAAACGAGCCCTAATGTTTCAGTTCTCGACTGGAATGCAGCTAGTAGCGACCCATCGGCGTCACGCTGGTTCAGTGACGACGTGCATTTAACCGCAACGGGACGTGCCGAGTTCACGCTATTTTTGCGCAAACAACTAGACGAACTACGCGCGCAAGGTCTAATCACGCCAAACCCTGAGAGCGTTTTGCCATTGGCAGTGCCACTGATAGTTGGTAATCGTGGTGAGCCAGTCTCACAATTGCAAGCAGCCTTGAATACAGCTCTCGGCTTGAAAAAGAAAAAGAAACTCTCAACCGACGGCAACTACGGCAAAGGCACTGCAGCTGCAGTCAGCAAGATTGAAGAGTTGAATGGCCTGCCCGTTGATGGCCTTGCCGACGCAACTGTGCTCAGTCTGCTTGGCATCGACCCAGCGAGTTTCAAGCTCAGTAGAAATGCGCGCCATACTTCGGTCGCCACTGCGCAGACAGCACTCTCGCGCGTTCTAAAAATTAAAATGAAGGCTGATGGAATCTTTGGTTCTGGCACCACCAAACAATTGAAGCGCTTCCAAAAGAGTGTCGGTCTCAAGCAAACAGGAGTAATCAATCGCACTACTTGGCTTTCATTGCTTGCTGCAAGCGCAACGCTCGAAAAATAAAACTAGCTATTAAACCGCTTCTGCCAACTCTCGTCACTGACAAGCATCGGGTAGGCATCGCGATATTCGCGCTTGAGTCGGCGGTAGTTCAACGCAATATCTTTTGTCACCACACAAACCTCACGCAATAACGCAAAAAATCGTCGCGCATCGCGCTCAACTACAAAGCCTTCAGGCAGTCTGTCGTGGCGATACAAGATTCGGTTGTAACGTGTGGCCAAACCAACCGCGCGAGAATCAATCGGTGCCGTCTTCAAAACATCTCGACGCAAAGCCTTCGGCAAAATATAACCACCCACAAGTGGCACAGCCAATGCAAAACCAATCAGGCGAATCGGCTTGACTCTCGGTTTGGTGATTTCGACTGCTGCCAGATCAGCAGACAACGGGGCCGGCTTTTCTTCGCTGACCTTGCGCAAGTCGTCGTGCAGCGCCGAATGATCTGTCGCCATCAATGCAGCAGGGCCCTGCAAATACGCACGTACACCTCGAATCATGTATTCGACGCTGGCGTATCGCATCGAAAACAAGTTTCGAAAACTCAGTGCGATAAAGCGACGCGCTAGGTGCCACCAATGATGTCGGTCAAACACGAGCGTGTCGATAATCGCAAAATTTCGCTTTTCATAAAAAAGTGATGAAGGATTGTTCTTTAGACCGAAGTCGGCATGCCAAACAATCACACCGTTTAACGTCACGCTGTGCTTTCCTGTGTGCAATAACCCATAACTGACGTCGTCGCCGCGCACGAAAATCGGCAATGGATTATCTCGCGTAATTGAGACCGGAAATGCCGTATACCACCATGCTGTGTAGGCAAACTTTTTTTCGCGCGCATCACGCAACGCCAGTTTGCGGTCTCGCAAGTCGTCTTCGCGGCCAATCGCCCGCAGTGGATACAGAGACCGCCATCGATATTTAGAACCCGCTTCAAACTGCATCCATGCACGTTCTTCGCTCAACATTGCGCCATGAACACACAGTTTCTCGTCTTGAGCGAAACTGAACAAAGCAAATGTGCGAACTATTGCATCGGGTTCAAGACTGATGTCGTCGTCCATCAACAAAATATGTGTTGACCAACCCTCATTGCGCAGATGAATAATGCCCCGAGCAAACCCACCCGCGCCACCCAGATTTGGGTTCTGTATAACGGTCAATGGTGCATCAGGTTCGGTGTCGAACTCTATATTTCGCGCATTGTCAACGACCAGCACACGCAAATTGCCACGCAGAGTCTCTACTGATTTTTCGAGATGCAAAACCTTGGCGACGGTCGGCTTGACATAATCTTGGCGATTAAATGTCGTAATCGACAACGAAAGTTTGATTTCGCGCGCAACCTCTGTCGTTGTCGTCCACTCGGCTCTGCTTAAAACAACGTCAGTTTGTTCAGCACTCACGCGCACATAAAAACTGCCACATTTTTCGTCGGCAAAATTCGGCACCTCTACAACCGTCTTGCCACCTGGCGCAATGCCTGTCGACACAATTATTTTTTCGGCAAACTTGGCACCAAAAAACTTAGATTCAACACCGACGATTTCGATTCGACCCGAACCAGTTGCAAACACTGTTGCCGCAAGATTTTTTATAGTGCTCAGACGACGCCATCGACCAGCAGCAAATACGCCAAATGAAGTATCAAAGCTCAGTTCGGCACCAGCATGCAAAATTGTGCTCGAGTCTAAGAATTGAACCTCGCCGAGTGTTCGCGCGTAAAGCAATGGCTCGGTCGTCTCGGCACGAGGCAAAGACATCGACTGCAATAAAAACGTCTTCATCTCAGGCCATCGGATCAATCGAGAAACTGGGCAAAGGCTGTTGATTGGCAAGACAATCGAGCATCGCCTTAGATGCCAGGAGTGCTTCGTGAATCGTCACATCCATATCTAAATAACGGTAGGTGCCCAGCCTGCCAATAAACGTGACACCACGTGCGTTGCGCGCAAGCTGCACATAATTCAGCAACTGCTCTTTTTCTTTGACCAAACGAATCGGGTAATACGGCGTGTCTGACTCGCCACAGAGGCGAGAAAACTCTCGATAAACAACTGTTCGTGAATGCTCTTCCCATGGCGCAAAGTGCTTGTGCTCGGTGATTCGCGTATACGGCACATCGACATCGCAATAGTTGACCACTGGGTGACCTTGATAGTCGCCATCACAAACTTCTGGCACAAAGTCAAGAGTGCGATAGCCCAGGCGACCAAACTCGAAACCAAAGAAAGCATCGATCGGGCCAGTCCACACGACGTGATCAAACTCGCCGAACTCGCTATGTGAACTGGGGTCGAAACGCGTACTGAGATGAATCTTTATCGACTCGTGCTGCAAAATCGCTTCGACAATTGGTGTGTAACCATTTTTTGGTATCGCTTGATACGGATGATTGAAGTAACTGTCGTCATCATTGAACCGCACTGGCAACCGCGCCAAAATGCTGGCTGGCAACTCTTTTGGATCAACCCCCCATTGCTTTGACGTATAACCCGCAAAGAACGCGTCGTAGAGTTCTCGACCAACAAATCGCAAGCCTTGATCTTCAAATGAGACCGGACTAGTAATTGTCTCGTCAGCTTTGCTTTGAATGAATTCTTCTGCTTGCTCGGCATCAAAGTTGCGATCAAAGAACTGGTTGATCGTTTTCAAGTTGACCGGCAACGAATACATCGTGCCTTGCGAGATGGCCTTGACTTTGTGCCGATACGGCATCATCTCGCCAAAACGATTGATGTACTGCCAAACATGCTCGTGCTGCGTATGAAAAATATGCGGACCATATGTGTGCACCATCACGCCAGTCTCATGGCGTGCAGTGTGGCAATTGCCTGCGACATGATCGCGGGTATCAAAAACATCGGCTGTGTGACCGGCTTCAACAAGTTCACGGGCGACCACTGCACCCGAAAAACCGGCCCCGACAATGGCAAATCGCACTAGATAATCATACGACTTTGGGCAGTCTGCCCGAGTTCAACTAGTTGTCGTAGTTGGTGGCAATTAAATTATTTTGTGAGCCACGGTGCGCACGCACCTTCGAGATCACGAATTTGAATCTTGTCTCGATTGTCATACGTCACAGCATTTTTTGGATCACGTTGCAACTTGAAAGTACGAAATGACATCTCGGTTGTGTCGATCGCCAAGATTTTTCCGATAAGTGACTCGCCCAAATTAAGTATCAGTTTCAGTGCCTCAAGCGCCTGAATCGAACCAACAATGCCTGGCAACACCCCAAGAACACCTGCTTCGGCGCAACTTGGTGCCAACTCTGCTGGTGGTGGCTCGGGCACCATATCTCGATAGGTCGGCCCAAGAATCGGATGAAACACACTGACCATGCCTTCGAATCTAAAAATTGAACCGTGCACAACCGGGATACCGAGTTTTACACTCGCGTCATTCAGCAAATACCGACTCGGAAAATTATCTGCACCGTCGACGATGACGTCGTAGCCGGCGAGAATCTCCATTACGTTTTCTGCACTCAACCTGGTGTCATAAGTGACCACATCGACATCTGGGTTCAACATCGTCAGCGTCTTTTTCGCCGAGTCAACTTTGCGATCACCGACACGATCTAAATTGTGCAAAATTTGGCGTTGAAGGTTTGAAGCGTCTACAACGTCCATATCGACAATGCCGATCGTGCCGACACCTGCTGCCGCCAAATACATCGCGGCAGGCGAACCTAAACCACCAGCACCAAGCAACAAAACTTTGCTCGCCAAAAGCTTGGCCTGACCCTCGACCCCAACTTCTGGCAACAGCACGTGACGCTGATAACGATTGCGCTGCTCTGCCGAAAGTTGCACGGGGGTCGACCACTCGCGACCCTCGTCTTTCCATTTGCCAAAACCACCGGCCATGCTCAAAACATTTGAGTAGCCAAGTTCTTGCAAAGTTTTGGCAGCAAATGCACTTCGTACTCCGCCCGCGCAATAAACAATTACGGGCGAATTCTTGTCGACAATCTTTGATTCGACTTGCGCTTCAAGATGCCCGCGCGGAATATGAACGACGTTTTTTAATGCACCCTGCTCGAACTCGTCTGGTTCACGCACATCCAAAACGACAACTTGATTAGATGCGATCTTTTCACTTGCTACTTGGGTGTCAACCTCTTGAATTTTTGACTTGGCTGCAGCAAGAAGCTCGCGAAAACTTGACATGTCAATACCCTACCGTTTTTGTCAGGATTTAACGACGCCACAGATTTGTGGCAAAACCTCGGATATTGGTGCGTTGATGATTGCATCGGCGTACATATCCATTTCGGTCGGTTGGCCGTTAACGATCACGATCTTTGCGCCGCACGACTTTGCACGAGGCAGCGTATTGCATGCCGGAAATACCGAAAGAGAGGTGCCGACGGCTAGAAACACATCGCACTCACTGCTGGCCTGCATCGCTTGTTGCATTACATCTTGGTCAAGCGACTGACCAAACAAGATTGTGTCACTTTTGAGAATGCCCCCACAAAGTTCACACTTCGGGTCAGGGTCACCCGCTTGAACTCGCGCAAGTGCTTCGGTCATCGGTCGGCGATCTTTGCAACCCCAACAACATGTGCGATGCAAAGTGCCGTGCACTTCAAACACTTTTTCAGGGTTATGACCTGCTTGCTGATGCAGTTCATCGACGTTTTGGGTAACAATTGCCACAAGAGCGTTGCGGCGTTCGAGTGCGATTAGCGCCCGATGACCATCGTTAGGTTGAGGATTATTGTTGATCCACTTCAATCGACTCTGCCAAGAACGCTGGCGCAATGCGTCGTCTTGAAGATAAAACTGCAGAGTCGCTGCTCGCTCTGCATCCGGGTTCTTGGTCCACAAACCATTTGGCCCACGAAAATCGGGAATACCCGAATCTGTCGAAATGCCAGCACCAGTTAGAACTGTTATCTTCGAACTCATCGCGACTATCTGCCGCGCGTGTTCAACGGCTTGCTCTTGAGATTCGTAAGTCACTCGCCCATTCTGTCTGTTTCAATAAAATCTTGCACGATCGCGAGCCAAAACCTCAAGTTTCTGCACACAACGAGGTATGACTGCAAACTCGTGCGACTTTACAAACCCAGAAATCTTCGTCTCCGAGTGGGTCGACCCGGTTCTAGCCGTCTCTGGGTTCGACGCTTGCAGCGACTACGTCGAAACATATTGGCTTGGCGTTATCGGCCCAAGTGCGACATGGGTGTTGCGCTATCTATCGCGCGAACTTGAAGTGTTTCCCAATGGTTATTGCATCGATCTAAACGACACTGCTGCCGCTTTAGGTCTTGCATTTCGCCACGGTTCTGGTTCGCTCGAGCGCGCAATTGAACGTTGTGCGACATTTGGGCTCATTGCCCAGACACCGCAATGTCTTGTCGTGCGCAAAAAAGTGCCGACAATTACCAAGCGTCAGTTGTTGCGCTTACCTACCGCGCTTCAACATAGCCACAGCCAGTTGTTCGCAACTAGCTAACTGCTTAGCGACTTACTTTTCTGAGACTGTGCGGCGAATTTCGACGATTCGTTCGTGATCATGATTTGCGTCGTCGCCTTTTTCGGCTAACGCTGCGTTGCGATCTTTAGCTGCTTCACGCTCGGCAATTGTGGTGTCGACCCGTTTCAGAGCGGCGTCGGTGCCATGTTCATGAATGAAAGTCGCCCACTCGACTAAGGCATCAACCATTTCGCTTTCAGGCACAACGGCCACGTTGCGACCTTTGACGAACAAGTGGCCGCGTTTGTTGCCCGCAGCAATGCCAAGGTCGGCTTCGCGCGCTTCACCAGGGCCGTTGACAACACACCCCATGACCGCAATTTGTAGCGGCAATTTTTTATCGGCAAAGGCAGCCTGCGCGCGATTGGCAATTTCGATCACGTCGACTTCTGCTCTGCCGCAACTCGGACAGGCGATCAGATCGACGTTTTTGCGCTCGCGCAAACCGAGAGACTCGAGCAACTGTCGCCCTGCGCGCGCCTCTTCGATTGGGTCGGCCGTAAGGCTGTAGCGAATCGTGTCTCCGATGCCCTCAAGAAGCAACGTTGAGATGCCCGCAGTCGCCTTGATCAAACCGCCAGGTAGCGGCCCTGCTTCTGTCACGCCAAGATGAAGCGGAAAATCTGTTATCTCGCTGAGCATGCGGTATGCCTCAACCATCAGCGGCACGTTTGATGCTTTGACAGAGATTTTTACCAAATTGAAATCAACTTCTTCGAAATATTTAAGTTCTTGTTGCGCCGACTCAACCATCGCTTTGGCGGTCAGACCACCGTGTTTTTCGTAAAGGTCTGAATCTAATGAACCACCGTTGACGCCAATTCGAATCGGCACATTACGGTCGCGGGCTTCAGATGCCACAGCCTTGATGTGCTCGGGCTTTCGAATATTGCCTGGGTTGAGTCGCAAACCGTGCACGCCCGCCTCAAGTGCCGCGAGAGCCATGCGATATTGATGATGAATGTCGGCGATGATCGGCACTGGAGACCTCGGCACAATTTTGGCCAAGCCTTCGGCCGCAGCCGCATCGTTGCAAGTGCAGCGCACAATGTCGCAACCCGCTGCAGCAAGTGCATAAATCTGTTGCAGTGTGCCTTCGACATCAGATGTTTTGGTGATCGTCATCGACTGCACGCTGATTGGCGCATCGCCACCGACCAAAACTTTGCCGACTTGTATCTGGCGAGTCTTTTTGCGTGGGTAGTTTGTCAAATTAACGTTCGTCATGTGAGCGCCCGAGTCATCAAAATCGTTTATATCGAATTATCCAAGCGGGCTGGTTATGTCTAGGTAAAGACCCGCAAACATCAACATTACGAGCAAAACGACAACGGTCGTCGCCACCGGAATCATCTTGCCGACATCGGCTCGATAGACGCGCCCGCGACGTGAGCGAAGACGCTCATAAGTCGCAATCGCAGCATGACCGCCATCAAATGGCAATAAGGGCAACATGTTGAACACACCAACGAAAATGTTGACGCTAGCCAGCAGCATCAGCACGCCCTTGATGCCTTCGCTTCGGCCAATTTCGCCGCCAAACTGACTTGCCCCAACAACGGTTGTTGGTCGAGTCATGATGTCTGGTTCATCAGCAACGACATTTGAAAAAATATTTGATGGGTTGAGTACAACGAAAAGACCACCTACAGAATCTCGAGCTGTCTTCACAACATCAACCAAACCGAAACCGACTGCGCTGAAAACATTGTGTTGAACGTATGCATACGAGTCAGAAGAGACACCTAAAAACGCGAGTTCAGAGTTTGCCGGGTTGTTTGCCAATACGACTCGTTCAATCCGCTCTTGGCCATCACGCAAAATGCTGATTTCGACTGTGTCGCCAGGTTTATTAGCCACTATCGCCAAGATCAATTCGCGACGCGTAGTAATTTTTGATTCGCCTACTGCCAGAATCTGATCGCCATCACGAAGACCAATCTTCTCTGCAGGCGAATCGACCGCAGGTGGGCCATAAATTAAAAGTTTGCCCGTGTCGCCAAAACGACCTGCAGTCGCATAAACACCGACGAACAACACAACGGCAATAATCACGTGCATAAGACTGCCTGCTGTGATCACGAGCATTCGCTTCGGATACGACTGGTGACGATACGTGCGGGGCTCATCTTCTGGATCGCACTCATCTAAATTGTTCATGCCGACAATGCGCACGAATGCGCCTACTGGCAGTGCTCGCAAACCAAACTCAACTTCGCCCCGTTGAAAACTGAAGATACGCGGCCCCATGCCCATATAGAACTGAGTGACTTTCATGCCACTGCGACGCGCCGTCCAAAAGTGACCAACCTCATGCAGAAATACTGAGACGATCAAACCAGCCACAAATACAAGCGACCACGGGTTTTTCACACCCAACCACACCAACAGCCCAAGAACAATTATCGAAGTTGCTGTGGTGGTCAACTTTTTATTTTGATTTTGCTTTGCCTCGGTTGCACCACCCGCAGCGATCTCGTTGCGAAACTTTGTATAAAAATTGCCGTCACGCGAACTCAAACTTGTGTCTCCTTAATGTTGCTCGAAATTTTTGCGGCCCATGTGCGCGCGAGACGATCGGCTTCTAAAATGTCCTCGACCGTTGTAGGTATTTGACCATCATGGTGTTGCATAGTTGATTCAATGATGCTGGCTATTTGATTCCATTTCACGCTTCCAGCCAAAAAAGTTTCAACGGCTACTTCGTTGGCGGCACTCAACCACGCAGGCGCCGTACCACCAATTCGCCCAGCTTGGTAAGCCAAGTCGAGACAGCGAAATGTGTCACGGTCTGGTTTTTCAAAATCAAGTCGAGAAAGTTCTGCCCAATCGATAGCCCCAAAACTGCTGGCTGATCGATTCGGATATTCGAGCGCATAAGCAATCGGCAACTTCATATCTGGCATCGAAAGTTGCGCGATCGTTGCTCCATCGCGAAACTCAACCATTGAATGCACAATCGACTGAGGATGCACCACAACGCTGATGGCGTCGTAACTTACGCCAAAAAGTTCGTGGGCCTCGATTACTTCAAGGCCTTTGTTCATCAAAGTAGACGAGTCGATCGTTATTTTTGGCCCCATTGACCAGGTTGGGTGTTGCAACGCATCTTGAACTGAGACGTCAGCTAGCGACACTGCAGATCGGCCGCGAAATGGCCCACCACTTGCAGTCAACAACAGTCGCGAAAGATCACGTGCGCTATTTTGCGAACTTCGCAAGCATTGATGTATCGCACAATGCTCGCTATCGACTGGGATAATTTCTGCGCCGGCAATTTTACGCAACGGCGCCACTACTGGGCCGGCTGCGATCAAACTCTCTTTGTTAGCCAACGCCAGTCGCTTACCGTTTTTCAAAGTTGACATCGTCACACCGAGCCCAGCAAAACCAACAACACCGTTGACGACTACATCGGCGAGAACCGCGAGTTGCGATGCGTCATCAATAACTTCAATCTTCGGGTTCGTGAGTTTTAGTTGTTCGGCAACTTTCGCACGCGCAATCGGGTCGCTAACAACTACGACTTCGGGCTTAAAACTTTGTGCCTGAGCAACAACCTCGGCTACCGACGAATTAGCGCTCAGCGCTACGACTTGATAATCACCAGCGTCACCGGCGGCTCGAACAACATCTAAAGTTTGCTTGCCGATTGACCCAGTAGATCCGGCAATCGCAACGCGCACCACGGCTCAACTAGCCCAAGGAGTTAGCACCAGCGTGATGTAGTAAATAAATGGCAATGCGAACAACATGCTGTCAAAACGATCGAGTGCCCCACCGTGACCGCGAATGACAGTTCCGAAGTCTTTGATGTCCATGTTGCGTTTGAACATAGATTCGGTCAAATCACCAATCGGCCCAACGATTGAAATCACTAACGCGATCACCAACCACTCGCTGAGTTTTGTCCAAGTTCCGCTTTGCAGGCCTACTGCAATCACGGCAACAAATGTGCCGATTGCGCCACCAACAAAACCTTCCATGGTTTTTGACGGGCTAATCCATGAGCGAAGAGGTGTGCGCCCAGTTGCTGCACCTACGAAATATGCAGCAGTGTCATTGGCAATAATGCCGACAACCAAAATGAACAACGTGTCAGTACCAATATTTTCAAAGCCTGGCCCCGAGTTTGAGAGTCGCAAAATGAGTGCGCCGTATGAACCAAAAAGTCCGATCCATACCAAGCCAAGAAGTGTCAAACCCAAGTTCGGCACTGGCCCACTCTCAACCGAGTTTGCGCCAATAAAACTGATCGCTCCGGCGACAAACGCGAACACGAACACCAGCGGCAACGCGGCGTCACCAATCCAATAAGCGGCAAGCGGTGCGGCAACACACCCAACTACGCCAACTATTAATGCAGGTTGATAGCCGGTAGTTGAAGCCTGGGTGAAAAACTCAACTGCGGCTAAACCAAGCACCAAAACCAACAAAATCATTACTGCAACTGGGCCAACCAAAATTGCCGCAATAAACACGGCTGCCAACAGTGCGCCGACTGCGGTCGCAGTTGGTAAATCTCTCTGAGTTGGCGAAGCCATGCGCGAGCCCGTGTTTGTGCGTGCCGCTGCAGTTCGCGGCCTTGATCGCGGACCAGTGCCTGAATCACTGCGATCACTTGGCCGCGCACGACGAACTTGCGTTGGGCGCACAGTCTGCGAACTGCCCGTATCGTCGCGGCGCAGCGAACCACTTTCATCGCGTCGATTTAATGAACCCGATGAGTCTGGACGATTTCGTTCACCAGTTGGGTCAGATCCAATTGAAATTCGTCCTTCACGCGCTGGTAGAGCGACTGGCGATGGCCCAGATACAGGTTCGACCCGACGACTAGAACCAGTCAGATTGATCGGAGGTCGACTCGCACCCGCACTTGGAGTCGGCGAAATCGTGTCTTCACTCGCCGTAACGAATCTTGGTATTTCACCAGTTGGTGGCTCAGTCCAGTGCGGCAACTGGTCGGTCTGGTTTTCAGGAAAAGAAATCGCAGGGGCGCTGTCATCGTCGTCGGCAAATTTGACTACACCGAATTCGTCGCCAAAGTCAACAGTGGCGTCGTTGCCTGTTCGATCAGTCGCATTAGTCGTGTCGTCAAGATTTTCGTTATTTGTGTCGTCGCTCATATTGAGGCTTCTCCTTAAAAATTCGTTGATTTAACTTTACACCTCTAATAGTTCTTGCTCTTTACGTGAAAATGCTTTATCGACCGCTTCTACTGTCGTATGAGTTATCTGCTCAAGTTCTTTTTCGGCTCGATCTAAATCGTCTTGCGAAATGTCTCCATCTTTTTGTGCCGTCTCAAGAACTTTGCGTGCATCGCGACGAATATTTCGAACTGTCACTCGACCTTCTTCAGCCATATTCTTGACGACTTTTACAAACTCTTTGCGTCGCTCTTCTGTAAGTGCCGGAAAGTTAAGTCGAATCACGACACCATCGTTGCTCGGCGACAAACCGAGATCACTCGACTGCAAGGCGCGCTCGATCGCGACGATAGAACCTCGATCGTGCGGTTTAACAACGAGCATTCGAGCCTCTGGCACTTGAAATGAAGCGAGTTGTTGCAGCGGCACGAAAGCGCCGTAGTACTCGACTTGCAATTTTTCTACAAGCGATGCGTTGGCGCGACCGGTTCGTACCCCGAGAAATTGTGCTTGGACATGCTCTATCGCCTTGCCCATTTTCTCCATCGCATCTAGCAGAGTTTCTTCGATCACTCGACGAGGGTTCCTATCTTTTGGCCTTCGAGAATTTTTCGAACATTGCCTTTTTCGAGCAGGTTGAAAACAACGATCGGTATTTTGTTATCCATGCAGAATGTGATCGCTGTCGAGTCCATGACTTTTAGACCTTTGCTGATCACGTCTAAATAGGTGATTTGATCGAAACGAGTTGCAGTTTTATCTTTCTTCGGATCGGCCGTATAAACGCCGTCAACGCCAGAATGAGTGCCCTTCAAAATCGCCTGGGCTGAAATCTCTGCGGCGCGCAACGCAGCGGCCGTATCAGTTGTAAAAAATGGGTTGCCAGTGCCGCCGGCAAGAATAACTATTCGCCCTTTTTCGAGATGACGTTCAGCGCGACGACGAATATATGGTTCGGCAACTTTCGGCATTTCAACTGCTGTCATTACACGCGAAAATTGACCCACTCGCTCGAATGCATCTTGCAATGCCAAAGCGTTCATCACCGTTGCGATCATGCCCATATAGTCGGCTTGCGCTTGGTCCATGCCTTGACCTGCGCCCTTGAGACCACGCCAGAAGTTTCCGCCACCAACAACAACGGCAATGTCGACGTTTAGGTCGCGGCGAGTTTCGTGCAATTCGGTTGCAATCTGGTGCAATACGTCTGAATCGAGACCAAAACCAGACGGCTCAGCAAGAGCCTCACCGGATAATTTCAAAACCACCCGCTTCCAACGAGGATTCGCGGACGACGCACCAGCCATGGCTCTAGCCTATTTCAACCTGCGCAAAACGAAGAATCTTGGCCGCACCGATGACCGCCGACACTGATTGCTTATCGTCTTTGGCATATGGCTGTTCAAGCAAGCAAATATCTTTGAAGAACCCAGTCACGCGACCATCGACAATTTTGGCGATCGCTTGTTCTGGCTTTCCTTCATTGCGTGTAACTACTTCGAGAGTTGCGCGCTCTGCGGCAACTACCGACTCAGGCACATCGGCCTTCGTCAAATATTTTGGTCGAGCAAATGCAATATGAACCGCCACATCGTGAGCCAATTCATCAGTTGCGCCACTCATCTCGACAAGCACACCGTTGATACCACGATTGCCCTGAAGGTGGGAATAAGAACCGATCTTGTTGCCTGCAGCGCCTTCGATGCGAACGACGTCGCCAATTTCAATTTTTTCTTTGAGCAAAATCTTGAGGTCTTCGAGTTGTGTTGAACGCTGCGAAATTGCGGCCTCGCCACTTTCAAGCACCAAGGCAACCAAAGCATCTGCTTCGGCCTTAAAGCCATCGCTACTCGCGACAAAGTCGGTCTCGCACTTCAACTTGACCATCGCACCGACATTGCCCTTGACCAACAACGCAACAACACCTTGGGCGTTATCACGATCATCGCGTTTGGCGCTCGCCGACAAACCTTTTTCACGAAGCCACTGCTTTGCAGCCTCCATGTCACCGTTTGCGTCTTCGAGTGCCTTCTTGCAGTCCATCATTCCTGCGCCAGTCGCCTGACGCAGTGCTTGTACTTCTTTTGCTGAAAATGCCATCTTGATCAGTACTACTTTTTCTTTTGAGTTTGTTTGTAAATGTTGTTTATTCTGACTTAGGCGCGACTTTTGCGTCACGCTTTGTCATCTCGGCAGTCGCTTGCGCTTTTGCTGCTTCTTGCTGTGCCTCAAAAATCGCTTGCTCGGCTGGCGTGCGAGTGTTTACTGGTGCCGCAGGTATTGTCGTGCCACCAGCAGCCGGAGCAACTCGCGGTGTCATCTTCTCGGCGATGTAACGACCTTCGATAACTGCTTCTGCAATAACACGAGCCATCAATTCGTTCGCACGAATCGCATCGTCGTTGCCCGGAATCGGGTAATCGATGATGTCTGGGTTGACGTTTGTGTCGACGACCGCAATAACTGGAATACCAAGTTTGCGAGCCTCAGTCACCGCGATGTGCTCTTTCAAAGTATCGAGCACGAAAATCGCGTTCGGACGTCGACCCATCGAGCTGATGCCCGACAAGTTGCGCTGCAACTTCTCGAGTTCGCGATTGATCAACAACGCTTCTTTCTTTGGCATCAATTCGAACTCGCCAGTCTCACGAAGACGCTCGTACTCTTGCATCTTGCTGACGCGCTTTGAAATCGTGTCGAAGTTTGTCAACATGCCGCCCAGCCAACGCTCGTTGACATATGGCATGCCACAATGTTGCGCGAATAGTCGCACAGGGTCTTGTGCTTGCTTTTTTGTTCCGACGAACAAAATGTTGCCGCCATTGGCCACAAGGTCGCGAACGAAGCGATAAGCCTCTTCAATTCGCACAAGAGTTTGTTCAAGATCAATGATGTAAATGCCGTTGCGCTCGCTGTGAATGAAGCGCTGCATTCGCGGGTCCCAACGGGCTGTGCGATGACCGAAATGAACTCCGGCCTCAAGCATCTGACGCATGCTGATAATTGCCATAACTAACTTCCTCTCTGTGGTTACAGACACAACCTTCGGCGCCGAAGCGACCACATGATGAAAGTCGTGCAATTAAATAGTGGGATATGAACTTTTATTACTTAACTAGCCCCGAAATCCTAGCGGTTAGTCGCTTCGTTTAGCACTGCGAATTCACGCCACTTTTGACGCCCGCCAAGCCAGATCGGTCACTGGTCAAAACGTCGCTGATCAAAACTGCACGTTTTGTAGTAATACCATTTGGCGCCAAAAACACCATTGGGTCTAGATATTGCACGACGCCATTGACAACTTCACGAATGCCAAAATAAAGGCTTTCCCCTGACTCAGCAATTTGTTGACCGGCGATTACTCGGTCGCCAGCGCGCACTTTGCTAACACTGATCTTGCCGTATGTAATGCGACGATTTTTAGTAGTCAAAATCACGAGATATTTTGTGCGATTTACTTCACCACGAAAACTAACTACGCCATCGGCTACCGCAAAAATTGGCTGACCGCGTTGTATCTGCATTTCAATGCCGCGATTGCCCGAGCATTGTTCACATTTGGGCGCCCGAAAATAGTCGACTATTAATTCAGTGTTGAAGTTTGCAATCGGACTTCGCATCAAACACGGCGCAGCAATAGTTGGTGAAGAAAAAATTATTGCGACGAGCAACGTCAGAGATAGTGACGAAGAAATAATTAAAGAGATTTTGGTGCGCAGACCGCTTAAGCGACATCTGCTGCAGCAAGACGCGAGCGCAACTGCAACACAGCCTTGGTGTGAATCTGCGACACCCGACTCTCGGTCACACCGAGCACATCGCCGATTTCGCCCAGTGTCAAATTTTCTTCGTAGTAAAGAACTAATACTGTTCGCTCTCGTTCAGGAAGACGTTTAATCTCGCTTCGCATTATTTTTCGCAACTCAGAGGCCTCGACAACAGAGTCTGGGCTCGGCACATACGACGCCCCACCATGTGTAGATGCAGGTGTGTTATCGGCAACAACGTGATCAAGCGGACCAACCGCGCTTGATGCAATTTCGGTCAACCAAGTTTCAAGATCACTGCTGTTAATTTTCAGTTTCACAGCCAACTCTTCGTCAGTTGGTGCGCGTTTCAACTCATGCTCTAAGTCAGAGATTGCGTTTTCTACAGTTCTCGCTTTTGAGCGCACGCTGCGTGGCACCCAGTCGAGCGAACGCAAACTATCCAAAATTGCGCCACGAATTCTCGGTATCGCATAAGTCTCAAACTTGAAACCCAACGCCGGGTCGAAGCGATCAATCGCATTCATCAAACCAAACACGCCAGAACTTACGAGGTCACCAATCTCGACTCGCTTTGGCAGACCTGCTGCAAGTCGACCTGCAACGAACTTGACTAGAGATGCGTAGTGCACGACGAGCCACTCGCGCGCGAGTGGATCTTTTTGCGCGTGCCACTTATCCCAAGCTTGATCAATTGTTAAGCGAACCGGAAGTGCGTTCATGCGCGTGGGTGCGACGCGCCATAAGCAGATTTCAGGCGCTCTTTGCTGACTTGGGTATAGCGCTGAGTTGTCGCTACATCAGAATGCCCGAGCAACTCTTGCACTGCGCGCAAATCTGCGCCGTTGTCAAGCAGATGAGTGGCAAAAGTGTGGCGCAACGCATGCGGATGCGTTGGAGTAAGCGCTCTCTCGTCAATTATTCGTCGAACATCGCGTGGCGCCAATCGCCCACCGCGTGAGTTCAAAAACAGCGCGACTGATTCGCGCTTGTCGTCGACAACTTCGCGGCGCAATTTGACCCAACTTTTTACTGCACCAACACTCGGCTCGCTAACCGGAATGCGCCGCTCTTTTGAACCTTTACCCATCACCGTCACCGTATTGTTGCGGGCATCGATACTGTCAACATCGAGCGAACAAAGTTCGCTCACTCGAAGGCCACTGCCATAAAGCAATTCGATCACAGCCGTATCGCGTGTCGACTTCCACTCGGGTACTTCGGGGTCTTTGCACGTCAACAAAGCATTCAGTTGCTCTTTGGTCAAAACTTTGGGCAATCGACCCGTGCCAGATGGCGTTCGAACGCCAACCGTCGGGTCAGATTTGATCGTTTTATTTCGCACTTGCCAGGCGAAATACCTGCGAATCGCCGCAAGTTTGCGAGTAACACTGCGCTTTGCCTGACGATTCGTAGTCAAGAAACTTAAATACTGGCGAACCATATCGCGCGTTACATTTTTTGGCGAGGTGACTTTCTGTCGCGATACCCACTCGGCAAATTGTTTGACATCACTGGCGTAAGCGCTGGTTGTATGCGCAGAGGCAGCCGTCATCGAGCCAATAAAGTCGTCGATACTCCACCCCGCCGCCATAACAGTCATAACGGTATCTCTTTGAGTGTGTCGCTACCCGAATTCGATTACTTCCCACCAACCCGAGTTATTCACGACCCAACCCAAAGCCTCTAAACGACCAAGCGAAATTGCAGCTTCTAAAAGTGGCACACCTGTACGAATGACAAATTCGTCTAAAGAAAATGGTGCTCCCACCATGACGGCAACAAGATGCGCATCTTGCTCAGAAAGTCTTGGCCGTGGGTCAAACGAGGCGGTGTTGGCGCGTCGATTATCTAAACCAAGCGCCACCAAAATATCGTCAACACCAACAACCGGCAAACAACCTTGTTGCACGAGCAAGTTCGTGCCCACCGAAGCAATGTTTCTTGGTGACCCGGGCACTGCGAGAACTGTGATGTCGCGCTTTTGTGCTTCATCAACAGTGATCATTGACCCACCTTTGTCGCGACTCTCGACAACAACCAACACTTCGCTTAGTGCCGCCAAAATTCTGTTGCGCAACGGAAACCGAAACGCCTCAGGCGCCGCACCTGGTGACGACTCACTCAAAAGCACACCAGTTTGGGCAACCTGCCGCCACAAATCACCATGTTCTTTTGGATACACATAATCAAGCCCTGATGCGACAACACCAACAGGCGGCGCCAATTTGCCAAAAGCAGGTTTTGATTTTTTAACCTCTTCGCTGTGAGTCTTTTCGAGTGCACGAAGCGCACCACGATGAGCCCACGCATCAATGCCTCGCGCCAAGCCAGAAACAATACAAACTCCGTTTTGCGTCAACTCAAATGCAAGGTGCGATGCGAAATATCTGCCCGATGCAGTTGCGCTGCGCGTACCGATCATGCCAACACGCCGAGCATTTAGAGCACTCAAGTCACCTTGGTAGAACAAAACCGCAGGTGGTGCCAAATCATTTTTTAAACAAGATGGATAACCCGACTCGCCATACAGCACAACATGAATGCTCGCTTTTTTGCATCGCGCCAAAATCTGCTCTTGCAAGTCGCGAGTCGCATTTGCTCGCCACATCGCACCAAGACCACTTTCTTGCATAAGCGCAGCGACTACTTCATGGGGTTTTGCTCGACCCTGCACCACCGCCCACGCAGTTTGCGGGTCGTGATATTTGAGCAAAGTCGACAATCGCTTTGGGCCGATTTTGGGTAGCGCTGTCAACGATGCCGCCGTCAAGTGATCTTCATTTAAGAATTTCTGCATGACGACACTCATCGCTAGAACTGCAACTCTCTTGCACGCAAACCAGATGCAAGATCAACACGCATCATCAGCGCAAGATTCAAATGCTCGTCATTGACAACGTCGGGCGCACCGTCAAGATCTGCGACTGTTCGTGCCACACGGCGCACACGGTGATAACCGCGACCGGTCAAACGACCGTTCTCGAGTTCTCGACGCAATCGTTTTTCTGCGCTTCTTGATAGCGGTGCCACAAGATCTAGCTGCTCGCGACTCAAAGCCGAGTTGGCACAACCCGACCTGAAGTGTGCGAGTTCACGTGCAGCCGCGACGCGCTCGGCTACATCTGCAGTCGACTCACCACGTTGTGGGCTAACCAGTTCATCAGTTTTTGGCCGTGACACGGCCACGCGTAAATCAAATCGGTCGAGCAACGGTCCAGAAAATCTTCGCAGATATCTGGCTCGCGCCGCATCGTCACAGGTGCAAGCACCTGGTGAGCCTTCACCACACGGGCACGGATTCGTCGCCGCGACGAGCAAAAACTTTGCGGGCATCACAACACTTGTTCTCGCTCGCGCTAATCGAACTATGCCCTGTTCGAGCGGTTGGCGCAACGCATCAAGCACCGAAGGCGCAAACTCGCCGAGTTCGTCGAGAAACAAGACACCATTGCTTGCGAGTGAAATTTCGCCGGGTCGCATCAGCGCCGTACCGCCACCAACCATCGACACCATCGACGACGAGTGATGCGGTGCCCGATATGGCGCATGACGAATTAGACCTGCATTCGGCGATTCGAGATGAACCGAAGAATGAACCATCGTTGTTGCTATCGCCTCTTGGTCTGTCAGTGGCGGCAAAAGCCCAACTAGACGTTCGGCCAACATTGTTTTACCTGCCCCAGGTGGCCCGACAAGCAATAGATGATGTGCACCCGCCGCGGCAATTTCAAGTGCGCGCCTCGCCACAGGTTGCCCCTGCACGTCGGCCATATCTAAGACACCTGCACGCTCGGTATTCGAATTCGCTGTCGCATCGCGAACTTCGCGTTGCCAATCGGCACGCCCAGCCAAGCACTCGACCACATCAAAAAGATTCTGAGCACAAAAAACATTGCTTGGTGTTGCCGCCCTTGCTTCGACAAAGTTGCCGGGCGCAACAATTGTTGTGCGATCTGTCAATGCCAAAACGAGGGGCGTAGCACCGCGCAATGGTCGCAACGAACCGTCTAGGCCCAACTCGGCAACAAATGCAAACTCAGATAAGACATCAACGCTGACAATTTCTTGTGCAGCCAACAAGCCAATTGCAATCGCCAGATCTAAACACGCCCCAGACTTTCGATCGCCAGTCGGTGCGAGATTCACCGTCACACGTCGCGTCGGCCAAGGCAAGCCTGCAGATAGCAACGCAGCCCGCACTCGATCGCGACTCTCGCGACACACTTCGTCTGGTTGCCCTACAACGGTGAAGCCTGGCAAGCCGATGCCGGCGTGTACTTCGACATCAACACGCGAGCCACGCACACCCAACAAAGTGGCCGACCTAACTGATGCAAACACTCTTACTTCCTTTTGTATTTTCGACTTGTAATTCGGCTTGAAATTTGATGCTGCGACCAACTAGTGACATGACGCCAAACTCAATGACCAACCTGAGATACTTGAGCGCAATGACTTTTTATAAAATCACGGGCACTAATTCGTTTCGCCAATGTGTGCGAAGTCAAACCCGCATGGCAACCCGAGTCGCCGCAACAGTCTTTACATTTGCCGTGCTCACCAGCGCATGCGCAGACACACCTCGAACTGCGACAAACTTTTGTCGACAACTGGCCCTCGAAGTACCCGAAATCACTCAGCCGACAGCGACGCCCGCCGAAGTTTCACTGATGCTTGACCGCTACAAACGACTAGCCAAAGTCGCACCACTGGCAATCGAAGATGACTGGAAGTCACTCACCGAGTTACTGACAGTCGCCTCTCGCGCCAACCCGAACGACGCCGAAAGCGTGCAAGCGGTAATCGATATGTCGTATTCAACTCAAAAAGCCGCCGACGCATCAGCACAATGGATACGTGAAACTTGCGGTGTCGACATCTCAACTGGGTTAAGCGTCGGCCCAACCCCGTAACAAATAATTGTTGTTAGCGAATTTCTCCGCGCTTGACAATAACTTTGTCGACCAAACCGTAATCACGGGCTTGCTCGGCTGTGAACCAACGATCACGTTCTGAGTCAGCCTGAATCTCTTCAAGTTTTCGACCAGAGTGATGAGCTGTAAGTTTTGCCATGCTCAACTTTGTGTAAGCAAGTTGTTCGGCTTGAATCGCAATGTCAGACGCCTGACCACGCAGACCAGCAAGTGGTTGGTGCATCATGATTCGCGCATTTGGCAATGTGTAACGCTTGCCAGCAGCGCCGGCGGTCAACAAGAACTGACCCATCGAAGCAGCAAGACCCAAACACACTGTGGCGACATCGCACGAAACAAATTGCATCGTGTCGTAGATCGCCATACCTGCGGTCACCGAACCACCAGGACTATTTATATATAGCCAAATATCTGCTTTAGGGTCTTCGCCTTCGAGAAACAGCAACTGGGCGCAAACCTGATTGGCAATCTCGTCGTTGACGTCAGTGCCGAGCATGACTACTCGACTCTTGAGCAGTCGCACGAAGATATCGCTGCGTGCATCGAATCCGCCCTCGAGGGCTACAGGAAGAATGTTTGACATGCCTTGCAGGCTAGTGCGCGCGCAACTATTGCCGACGGACGCCACTGAAAATAACAATCACACGTTCGTCGTCGGCGATTTCTTGGCGCATTTCTAACAGCCCGGCAAGCCCAGCGGCGCCAGTCGGGCTGACATCAATATTTGTCACACGATGCGCCAGTTCAAAACTTTGGCGAACCTGATCTTCGCTTGCGACAACAGGGCAACCATCACTGTCGGCCATCGCATTACACGCACCAACCCAGTCATATGTTTCGTCGTCCAAGATTCCGTCAGCAAGCGAGACAGGCGTGGTCTCCCATGGCCACATGCACTGCGACCATCGCGAACCAGCGTTTCGTGCACCACCGGTCTTGTTCGCAATCTCGAAAGCGCGAGCCAACGGTGCGCATCCCTCGGTTTGCACGGCATGCAGTTTCGGTTTAGTTGCGCCCGCGAAAAAACCATTAGCAGCACATGTCGCAAATGCACCGCCACCTGCTTGCACGAACATTCGACTAAACAACGCACCCGCCAGGTTTTCTGCAACGACTGCCATCTCCCAGCCAATGGTGCGACCGCCATCAAGACACCACGCATTCTCTGGCCCTTGCACGCCAAAAGGTATTGCGCCAGCGACAATTGCTTCGCGAAATCTAAACACGCATGGATCACCAGGTGCGTCGGTCGCAAGTCTCGCGCAGCGCACTACGTTCGCATCTAGCGCACTTAAAATTTTGAGTGTCGGCGCATCTGCGTGCTCAGGCACAAACACTTGAATTGGCCAGTCAACTGCTCGCGCCAAAGTGCTGGCAGCAATCGCTGCATTGCCACATGAAGCAATCGCTAATTGTGGTCGCTCGTTCTGATTTCGCCAAGGTGCCCGACCTACATTTTCAACAGCGATCAAATGCAACAACTGCGTAAATAAGTGTCTGGCTTTTTGCGAACCAGCAACATTGTGCGTCTCGTCTTTGATCCACACACCTCCCTGCTCGGCAAAACCCAAAGCATCACTCAACGAGTCGTTGCGCAAAAACGGAGTAGTTCTAAAACCGGTGCCCGCAACTTTTGCAACTGCATCATCTAGATCACGAATGATTTTTGTTCGCGAATCAAACTCGAGACCCAATGTTGCAGCAAATGCATCCCAGGCCAAATATCGTTGAAAGCCAACAAACGGATTCTCATCACCGTTGCTACGTAGCGGCGCAATCGCATTTTCGATTTCAAGCACATGATGTCGATCTGAAGCGCTCGAATTTGGGCATCGCCACGAAAAAACATCACTAATCGCTACGCGAGTACCACAGGCAGCACATCGCCAACCAGTCACCACTGGCTTTTGAGCATTCACGGTCGCAATACCGTTATCGACAACTAATTTTTGGCGGCAACTCGACGATTGAACTCGCCGATGAGGTCATCCCACACTGGCAAATACTTACGCAAATCGCGCCAGAACGACTGTGAGCGCCGTGCTTCAAAAACTTCGAGTGGCGTGTCTTGTTGTTCAACCCACGTGTAATAGCCAAGGTTAAAGATGCGCGTACGGTCTCGCTCGGTGCAGTCGATTATCGCATCTGTATTTACAGTCGCCAAGTGCTCAGCGAAAACTTCAGCAGCGTCGATCTCGGTGAACGAATCGTTAAATCTGCGACTCAAAGTTTTGACCCGCTCGCTCGGATACAAATCGGCGCCGTCTGTGGCAATAGTGATCAAGGCTTCGTTTTCACCAAGCCCGAGCAACTTTGCCGTCTTAATCGCCGCAATTACATTGCAAATTGCCGAAAAACCAAAATGTTTCAGCGTCTCGACGATTTCTACTGGCACACCTTTTCGCTCGGCCAGATAACGGCACCCAGCATCAGTATTAAACATCACATCAAGTTCGTCTGTGGCCCGATCTGAAACACCAACTACAACATCGGTATTCATCACGTTATGAATCAGCGGTATGTGTTTGTCGCCGATGCCTTGAATGTTGTGTTCACCAAAACCATTTTCGAGCATCGTCGGACACTCAAGCGCTTCGACTGCGACAATCTTTGCGCCGTAATCGTCTTTCAACCTGTCACCTGCACCAATCGTGCCCGCCGAACCAGTCGCCGAAGTGAAGGCTGCCAGTCGCAATTTGCCACCAGTTGATTTGTTGACGTGTTCAAATACATTTGCCAAGGCACGACCAGTCACTTCATAGTGACCAACATGATTGCCAAATTCACAGAATTGGTTGAAAATAAAATTCTGCGGGTCAAGTTCCATCTCGTTACACGCGTCATAAATTTCTTTGACATTGCTCTCGGTGCCAGGCGTTCGCACAATGTCGCTCGGGTCACTCACCCATTTGTCAAGCCAATCAAATCGCTCTTGTGACATGCCGGCTGGCAACACCGCAACTCCACGCGATCCCATGATGCGACTAATCGCCACGCCACCACGCGCATAGTTGCCAGTCGACGGCCAAACCGCACGATGTCGACTCGGGTCGAACTGCCCGGTGATTATTCGCGGCGCAAGACACGAATACGCCGCCAAAACTTTGTGTGCGGTAATCATCGGAAACCGATCACCAAACATCACGATGATCGGGCTCGCAACGCCAGTCAGGCTGCTAGGCAACACCACATGGTCTGGCACCGACACGCGGTCGCCGCGCATGTTGTTGTACCAATGCACACGAAATAAGTTGCGCGCATCAGGTGCGTTTTTGTCGACGCCTTTCGCATAGTTGGCATCAATTTTTGAAGGGTCGGCTAATTGCGCAAATGTGGGCAAGACAACTTTGTTTTTTGCGCACAGCGCAACGCTGTTTTCAAGCGCCTGCGAATCTACGACTTTGTCCGCGAGGCCCAACTGCCCAGCCAGTGCCGAAGCATCCAACTGATGCTTTGGGCTTTGATGTGCCGTCGTTATTGAAGTCAAGATTTACATTATGTCAAAGAACCGATATGAAGCACTACTCTTACGACCCAAGGCATACGCAAGCCGACGTAGCCCAATGGCAGAGGCACGGCGCTTAGGACGCCGCCAGTGAGAGTTCGAGTCTCTCCGTCGGCACAAAATGCAACCACGCACGACATCTCAACTCGCAACGCCCGCGTTGCTAATCGATCTCGACGCACTCAATGGCAACCTGCGAACAATGTCACTACGCCACCCAGGCACAAAATTGCGTCCACATACGAAAGCACACAAGTGCACCAACCTCGCGAATTTGCAATCGCAATACGGACACAAAACCTTTACATGCGCCACGCCTCGCGAAATAATCGGCATGGCCGCAGCCGGTGTTGGCCAAGATTATTTGCTGGCTAACGAAGTTGTTGACCCTAACCGACTGAGTGCACTGGCAAAAGTTTCGCAGTCAGCGCGCGTGACAATTGCAGTTGATTCTGAAACAACAGTCATGGCAGCCGCGCGTGCAGGTCTGCGCGATGTACTCATTGACGTCAACGTTGGTCTACCTCGCTGCGGTATTGCGCCCGCACTTGCTGGTCAACTTGCCGACTTTGCGCGCACACAAAAACTAAATGTGCACGGTGTCATGGGTTACGAAGGTCACCTGATGATGATCGACGGACATGAAAAACGAAAACAGCGTGTTGCTGAATCAATGCAACTTCTCGCGCGTGCAGCCCAAGACGTTGGCGGCGAAATCATTTCGGCGGGCGGCACCGGCACATTTGATTTGCACGATGAAACTTGCATCAATGAATTGCAAGCCGGCTCATATGCGCTAATGGATACCCACTATGCAAAACTAAATTTGCCATTCGATCAGAGTTGTTTTGTTTTAGGTACTGTAATTTCAAAATCAACCGACTGGCTCGTCATCGATGTGGGTTTGAAATCGCTCGGCATGGACCACGGCAATCCATCTGTCCAAGGCTTCGATGTGATGTTCTGTTCAGACGAACATACGACACTCGCGCCCAAAAAAGATTCAGTAAACATAAACGTTTCTGTCGGCGACAAACTTCGCGTGATTCCTGCACACATCGACCCGACAATGTCGATGCACGAATTGGCATTTCTTGTGCGTGGCGACGAAGTTATCGACTCGTGGCCGATTGATTTACGCGGTTGGTAACTCGCCGAGTCGACTGGCCAACAATCGAAACGCATTTCCACGATGCGAGACCGCGTGTTTATCGGCGATTGACATCTCAGCGAAAGTTCGACCGTTGCTCAAAGCAGGTATAAACACCGAGTCATAGCCAAAACCGCGTTCGCCACGCTCGGTGTCGCTAATTGATCCTTCACATACGCCTTCAGCAACTATTTCTTGTCCGTTTGGCATACGCAACAGTGCAACCGTTCGAAACCGAGCCGCACGGTTCGCAACCCCCATAAGTTCTTGCAACAATTTCTTTCGATTTCGCTCGTCAGTCGCACCAACGCCAGCAAAACGCGCAGTAATCACGCCAGGCCGACCATCTAATGCATCAACTTCAAGACCCGTGTCGTCAGCAAGTGCCGGCATGCCAGTTGCGGCACAAACAGCCACTGCTTTAAGACGTGCATTGCCAGCAAGCGTGTCGGCATCTTCGACTACATCAGCAAGTTCACCAGGGCGTGGCAGCAAATCGACTTGAGCAATTTCTCTGATGATTTCGAATATCTCGGCGACCTTGTGAGGGTTTGCCGAAGCGCAAACTACGCGCAACATATTTTCAACACACTTTTTAAGGTCGTGGTTTCGGTGGCACGGCAAGCGTCTGCGTCTGTAACGCAAATACCTCGCGCAGACCAGCAGTTGCCAAAGCCAACAACTCGCTCAATTGTGTTTGACTAAACGCCGCACCTTCGGCGGTGCCCTGCACTTCGACAAATTTTGGCTCGGTCGAATCATGTGCTTGCAACATCACGACATTCATGTCGACTTCGGCTGAACTGTCTTCGACATACGGCAAATCAATTATCGGCACACCGTTGTGAATGCCTACGCTCACAGCCGCGCACAACGAGTGCAGCGGATGTTTCGTTATCAAGCCGCTTTGTTGCACCCGCGTCAACGCATCGTGCAACGCAATATATGCCCCACAAATGCTGGCAGTGCGCGTGCCACCATCGGCCTGCAACACATCACAGTCGACAATCACTTGTCTTTCGCCCAACAGCGTCATGTCGCAACACGAGCGCAGCGATCGGCCAATTAATCGTTGAATTTCAATCGTGCGACCACCCTGTTTACCTTTCGCTGCTTCACGATCGTTGCGTTCAGGCGTAGAGCCAGGCAACATCGAATATTCAGCAGTAACCCAACCTTTGTTTTTGCCTTTCATCCATCGCGGCACATCTTCGTCGACCGACGCGGTGCACAAAACACGAGTCTTGCCAAACGAAACCAACACCGACCCCGCCGCCATCTCGGTGAAGTCACGCTCAAACTTAAGTTGGCGCAATTCGTTTGTTTGTCGTCCATCGGGTCGTGTCATGTTCTCTCCGTTTTTAGCAGTTTATTTGTCGATTTACTTTGGCCATTGTTTTGCAAGTGATAACTCTGGGCCCAAAAAACGGCGACCGAGTTCGGCAAAATGCTGAACATCACCCGACGAATAGAACTCATGTGAACTTTTAACTTGATCCTCAACACTACGAGAAATATTATTTTCAGCCAGCACATCACGAACAACCGATGCGGTGGCATCAGCGCTATTGATCAGCCTTACGCCAGATCCCATTACTCGGCCAATTACTTGGCTCAAATATGGATAATGCGTGCACCCAAGCAAAAGCGTGTCAACGTCGGCGCTTTTTATTGATGCAAGCAAATTTTCTGCCAGCTCAGTTACGGCTTGACCCGAAGTTTCGTTGCGTTCGACAAACTCGACAAAACCTGGACAGGCAGCAGCAGTAAGAGAAACTTCGCGCGACGCGCCCGCAACTGCACTCTCATACGCGCCTGACGAAATCGTGCCGACTGTGCCAATCACTGCGACGCGATTATTTTTTGTCGCATCGACCAATGCCCTCGCACCTGGCTCGACGACCCCAATAACGGGCACCGAAAGCAAACTTTGCAGCTCGCTTAATGCGACCGAAGCGGCAGTGTTACAAGCAACAACTATCAACTTTGCGTTGAAGTCACGCACCAGGCTTGTTGCTAACTCGATCGCATAACTTCTTACTTCGCTGGCCGGCTTTGGCCCGTACGGATAGCGCGCAGTGTCACCGATATATATGAGATCTTCGCTTGGCAGCAAGTCGATAACTGCGCGCGCAACAGTCAGACCACCAAAACCAGAATCAAACATTCCAATTGGGCGATCAACCTGGGCATTCATCTCTGACAACGCTACGCCTTGGCCAACATCGAAGTCAGGCAACTGGCTTTAGCCATAACGATTCATCGGCAAATGCTTTATAGTCGCGGTGTGATTCTTGCTGCCGTCCTTGCTCTTTTGGCAGCGTTCTTGCACGCAACCTGGAACATCGTCGTCAAGCAAACAAGCGATCGGTTTCTCGCACTGTGGAGTCAATTTGCTTTTGCAGGCTCGCTCGCACTGATCGCATTAATCGGTTGGACTCTCATTGACGGTCAACCAAACATTTCTTGGTGGTGGTCAATCATCAGTGGATGTGGACACCTGCCATACGTGATACTGCTCGCCAAGGCATATGACAAAAATGATTTCTCGCTCACATACCCAATCGCTCGTGGCGCCGGCGCACTCAGCGCAGCGATCTTGGGTTTAATTGTTCTTGGCGACAACCTCTCGGCACTCAGCATGGCGGGTATCGCCACAGTTGTTTTTGGACTTTGGGTTTTAGTTTCGGGTCAGCCGATGAACAATATTCTTCCTGCTCTCGGAGTTGCAGCAACGATCGGCGTCTATTCAGTTGTCGACGCATATGGCGCTCGCAACTCAAACGCAGTCGCATTCGCACTCAGTGTTTTTGTTAGTGGAGCCACAACAATCACAATCTGGGCACTGATTACTCGCCGCAAACAGCTCAAACCTTTTCTTGCTGCTGAATGGAAGCCTGCCGCCTTTGGTGGCACCATGTCGATTGTCGCCTATTCGATGGTTGTCTACGCCTACACACTCGCGCCAGTTGGCTATGTTGCAACAATGCGCGAATCAAGTGTGGTTATCGCCGCACTGGCCGGCTGGAAATATCTCAAAGAAGATGACCACAAGCGTCGGCTGACTTCAGCCACGGTGGTCGTTGCAGGTCTTTGCGTACTCGTCGCAGGTCGTTAAAAGTAAATTATTTTCTCGGCAGCGGCTTCGGCCTGATCTAGGTCATCGGTATAAGCGCCAGTTGACAGATATTTCCATCCACCATCGCAGACGATGAACACAATCGTCGCTTCTTGTTCACTGTCGGGGCTGATTTCGCTTGCGACTTTAAGCGCACCAGCCAAAGATGCACCAGATGAAATGCCCGCGAAAATTCCGCACTCGCTCACAAGTCGACGCGTGCATTCAATGCTCTCGCGTGGTCGCACAACTCGCTTGCGATCTAAAGTTTCGCGACCATGCCACTTGTCGAACACAGGCGGAATGTAACCGTCATCTAGATTGCGCAAGCCTTCAACTCGCTCGCCTAGTGGTGGCTCAACTGCAATGATTTTTACTTCGCTGTTTTTCTCTTTCAAGTAACGGCCAACACCCATCAGCGTGCCACTCGTACCCAAGCCGGCAACAAAGTGCGTCACCTCGGGGCAATCGCGCCAAATCTCTGGTCCAGTTGTTTCATAATGGGCAGTCGGGTTCGCTTCGTTTTCGTATTGATGCAAAAAACACCAATCCGGGTTTTCTTTGGCCATTTTTTCGGCTCGCAAAACTGCGCCATTCGAGCCTTCGGCGCCAGGCGTGACAATTACTTGTGCACCAAACACTTCAAGCATCTGTCGTCGCTCAATCGAAACATTGTCAGGCATCAAAATGATTATCGGATACCCCTTGAGTTGCGCGATAGCCGCGAGCGCGATGCCCGTGTTTCCACTTGATGGCTCAATTATTTGCTGACCAGGCAAAAGTTTTCCGTTTTTCTCTGCTTGCTCGATCATTGATTTGGCGATGCGATCTTTTACCGAACCAAAAGGATTTTGATTTTCTAGTTTTGCCAGCAGTCGCACGCGAGGGTTCGGCGACAAATTTGAAACATCAACCAACGGCGTATTGCCGATCAAGTCGAGTACATTTTCGCCAATCATCACCTAGTCAGGATACCTGACCAATATGGTCGGATTTATCTCGGATTTAGTGAAACGACTGTGAATTACGCGATAGTCAAGCCGTGACGATTTGGCTTTCAGAAATCTGCGAATCGATAATTCGGTAACTGCGGGTCTTGGGCTCGGCGTCTTTTAATCCAATAATCACATAGTGCCAACCTGGGTCTGGGGCTTGCGCGACATCGGTTGCGCTCGGATAGGGCTCAGTATGCGTGTGGCTATGCACGACGCCAATGATCGCTAGCCCACGAGACTCAGCGTCTAGTTCGATTCGCAGATGATCTCGCGGATCAACCGTGTAAATAATTTTGCTCTGTGCGATGTTTCGACACGGGTGAAACTCACGCGCCACATCGCTGCCGAATTCGCCCACCAGAAAACCACAACACTCAAGCGGAGTTTCGGCGAGCGCCAACTGCTTGATCTGCTCAAGTACCGAATTTGGTAACACGATTTGTGACGGCAAATTTTGATTTGACATTGCCCTAAAAGGCTACAGGTACGCTTAAAGCACACTATGAAACACGACAGCCCAGAGATCATCGCCAGCAATCGCAAGGCGCGACACAACTACACAATCGTTGATGTCATTGAGGCTGGCATTGTGCTGCACGGAAGCGAAGTCAAAAGTTTGCGCGAGGGCCAAGTTCAGATTGCCGAGGCCTATGCCCATGTCGTTCGTGGCGAGATGTGGCTCGAAGGTGTGCATGTCGCCGTTTATCGGTTTAGTCACGGTGTCGGCTCGCACGAACCAATGCGTTCACGCAAACTGCTGTTGCATCGCGAGCAGATTCGCAAACTTCAAGAACGCATGGCCAAAGAGCGCCTGACGCTTGTACCTCTATCTATGCTGCTTAAAAATGGTCGGGTCAAAGTTGAACTTGCTCTCGCCAAGGGCCGACAGAAAGAAGACCGTCGTCAAGCCATTGCTGAGAAAGAATCAAAACTTGAAATGCGTCGCGAAGCCGGCCGACAACGCAAAGGCACTTCATAATTATCTAGCCCGCGATCGGGCAAGCAATCTCGCACACGCTTGCCATAGACTGCAGGTGTTACGTAAGTTCAAAGGGGCTGACAGGTTTCGACGTCAGATTCGATGTTCGAGCGTGCGACTCGAGTTGCTCAGACTCGTAAAACGGGGCAAAAAAATAACTGCCAACAAGCAGTTCGCTCTCGCCGCCTAATTAAGTGGCAGAGAGCAACCGTGAGCCGCAAGGTCGCACGGGGCCAATTCACCGCAGCCCGGCA
>ERZ889217.243-NODE-243-length-35989-cov-10.995213_pt1 | contig 35989 bp, 35 predicted proteins | sample MGYA00521098_ERZ889217 | MGnify/ENA primary metagenome ERZ889217 (study PRJEB32303, sample SAMEA104408613) | aquatic metagenome | biome: Brackish water; feature: Pelagic; material: water | place: Baltic Sea | collected 2014-06-10T22:04:00 | depth 2,362 m ... | reverse complement strand
GCTGCCGACTGATGAGAGTTCTCGCCGTATCTCAAGTCCTGGTCTTTGGTGAGCGAAATATTCATCGAATCCGAAATGACCTCTTCGCCGAATTCGCGAGCCAGGAAGCTTGCAACCGCTGCGTCATAACCGGAAGTGTGAGCAAATGCCTGCTGAGCAAGTTTTTGTCGAAACTTGAGTGTCGTGCCGCCGCGATCCAGCGCATCAATCAAAAGCGGGTAATTCTTTGGATCGACAACTATCGCCACATTGGCGTGGTTTTTGGCGGCAGCCCTCACCATTGCAGGTCCGCCGATGTCAATCTGCTCAATCGCTGCATCCCCGGTTGATCCGCTGGCAACAGTCTCGACAAACGGGTAAAGGTTTACAACCACTAGCTGAAAGGCTTCGATGTTTAGCTCGGCAAGCTCTTGATTGTGCTTTTCAAGTCTCAGGTCGGCAAGAATGCCGCCGTGTATGGACGGGTGGAGCGTCTTTACGCGGCCATCCAGGCTTTCAGGAAAGCCGGTCACTTCACTGACTTCTTTTACGGCCATGCCGGCCGACGCGATTTGTTTTGCAGTGGAGCCGGTCGAAACTAGCTGGATACCGGCCGCGGTCAGAGCCGTCGCCAGCTCAATCAACCCGGTCTTGTCCGATACAGAAATCAATGCCCTTTTTATGGCCACTACATCAGGCATTTTGTTCCTTTTCGGTGAGCAAGAGTGATCCGGTTGCAATGTCCGAAACCGCTTGAACTAGCTGCTCTTGTTCCAGTAGTTTAATCTGCTCATGCAAATCAATTTCTGAGATACCAGGAGCAACTGGAATGCTGGCTTGAGAAAGTACCTTGCCGGTATCCACGCCCTCATCAACTATGTGGATGGTAGCGCCAGTTTCTGAAGCCCCAGCTGCCAAGGCATCTGCAACGGCATTGGCCCCTGGAAAATCGGGCAACAAAGAGGGGTGCAGATTAATCATTCTGGGCGAAAGCTTGTCAACAATGTTTGCAGGCAACACCCTCATGAACCCAGCTAAGACAACTAGGTCTGGTTTATGGAACTCAATATTTGAAAGCAAAACCTCAGCCCAAGCTTCGCGGCTTTCAAACCTTGAAGGTTCGACAACGAAAGTCGGAACCCCAAACTCTTCGGCGTGCTCTAGTCCTGTAGCGGCCTTATCGGACCCAACCGCAACTACTTTGGCGGGGTATAGCGGGCTGGCCGCCGCTGTCAAAAGCGCACGAAGATTTGAGCCACCACCTGAAATAAGCACTACGACCGAGAACATTGCCCCAGTCTACTTTCGCTCGGAGGCATCACCGTATGGCCTGGCGATTACTAAAGCAGCTAAGAAGCTCGGCACTAGGACCTCAACAAACACCACTCCTGCGAACAGAAGCGGGTCCGCCCCAACAGTTTCAAACCGACCCGGGCCAAAGCTACCTGATGCTGCCTGGCTCACCAGGAAGACAGCGATAGCTGCGCTCGAGGCAGCAACCAACGACAGGGATAGCGCGCCACTTAGTCTGGTGCCGTATTCCCAGCGCAGTTGATCCGCATGCCTCGCCACGAAAAACGTTGCAATAAGTGCGGCCAATATAGGAATCAGCACAAAAATAAGCCCGCGCTCAAAGCCTCCGGTTGGTAGCGCTGCAAACACCGGGAGCGCCGGAAGCGGACCCAGCTCAGATGCGAAAGGGGAAACGTAAGAGCCGGTGCCGATTGCGAACCCAGCACCAGAAATCCAAGAGGCCCCGTAGACAATCAGGTTTGGCAAAATTGCCAGCTGGCCAATGGTAACCATGACCCCGCCCAAAATACTCAAGCCCAGCCCCTGATAAAGACCGATTACTTGAATCCAGCCGAAACCTAAACCAAGAGCAATCAAAGTCGAGCTTGAAAAAATCAAAACTGCCACCACCGATAACCCAACCCTCACGCCGGGGTTAAGTGCGGTTCGAATTGACCAGTGCAACTTCGCATAGGCGGTCGTAAAAAGACCTCTAATCCAGATGCGCTCTTTGGCCTCTGGGCCATTGGCGCCATCGAATAGTTCAAACCTTCGTCCGCTCACAGAAGATGCAATGAGTATTAATCCAAAAAATATTGCTGGGTAATAGAGCGGCTCCCAGGTGCCAGCAATCACCGAATCATCTGCCACCAATAATGAAGCTCCGTAGCTGATGCCGCCAAAAGCTAGCGACCCTCCCAGCCACGCGGGCCAAAGCGAAGCAGCCGCCGATAGTCGATGACCGATTCTGATTGCCATTAAAACGATCAGTCCGGTAAGCCCAAGTGGCAGTGCCGTGAGGAAGAAACCCCCAAAACTGATGCCTAGGAAATCACCTTCCGCGAATCCAATTGGGACTCCGCATGCCAGCAAGAATGCATAGACAGCTACCCTCAGCGCCAGGATCCATTCAACTTGTCCGTCGCCCTCGATAAACCAAGCAAGCGTCAAAGGGGCAATAATCAGTCCCACCACAGTGGCAATGATTATCAAAGCCTGCAGTGCGGCTATTGCGAAGCTAAGCCCCCGGTTCACGGTTCGCGCTATAGGTTGGCGATAATGTCGCGCATCAAGGTGGCGGTCTCAGATGGCGTCTTGCCAACCTTCACACCAACGGCTTCGAATGCTTCTTTTTTACCCTGGGCTGTTCCGGCAGATCCAGAAACGATCGCGCCGGCGTGACCCATGGTCTTGCCCTCTGGAGCAGTAAATCCTGCTACGTAGGCAACAACCGGCTTGGTCACGTGCTTGGAGATGTATTCCGCTGCCTTCTCTTCGCTGTCCCCGCCAATTTCACCGATCAAGACAATAGCTTTGGTCTCAGGATCATTCTCAAATGCCTCGAGAGCGTCAATGTGAGTGGTTCCAATAACTGGGTCCCCACCAATACCGATTCCGGTTGTAAAGCCGATGTCTCTGAGTTCAAACATCATCTGGTAGGTAAGGGTTCCGGACTTAGAAACCAAACCAATCGGTCCTTTTCCGGTGATGTTCCAGGGAGTGATTCCAGCATTTGATTCACCCGGGCTGATGATTCCCGGGCAATTTGGGCCGATAAGTCTGGTTTTCAGTCCCTTTTCGACGTTGTATGCCCAAGCCGAAGCTGAGTCGTGAACCGGGATTCCCTCGGTAATAGCAACTGCAAGTGGAATCTCAGCGTCGATTGCTTCGACGATTGCCTGCCTGGCAAAAGCCGGAGGCACGAAAATAACAGAAACGTTTGCACCGGTCGCGCTCATCGCCTCCGCGACAGTTCCGAAAACCGGAAGGGACTTGCCTTCAACTTCGACAGTTTCGCCCGCCTTGCGAGGGTTTACGCCGCCGACGATGTTCGATCCGCCAGCCAGCATTCGCTGAGTGTGCTTCATTCCTTCGGCACCGGTCATGCCTTGAACAATGATTTTAGAATCTGAGTTTAGAAAAATTGCCATTTTTTAGTCCCTTAGCCGTTCGCGAGTTCAGCGGCGGTGTTAGCCCCACCATCCATGGTGTCCGCAAGTGCCACTAGCGGGTGGTTGAATTCCTTCAAAATGGTTCGGCCTTCCTCAACGTTGTTTCCGTCAAGTCTGACAACAAGTGGCTTAGAAGCCCTTGCGCCAAGAGTGTTTAGTGCTCCAACGATGCCGTTAGCAACTGCGTCACAGGCAGTGATGCCGCCAAAGACGTTCACAAACACGCTTTTGACCTGTGGGTCATTCAGAATTACATCTAGACCTGCAGCCATTACTTCTGCCGAAGCTCCGCCGCCGATGTCCAAGAAGTTCGCGGGCTTTACTCCACCATTGGCCTCCCCGGCGTAAGCCACGACGTCTAGCGTGGACATAACAAGCCCGGCACCATTTCCAATGATTCCTACTTCGCCGTCGAGCTTCACGTAGTTCAAATCCATCGCCTTAGCTTTGGCTTCTAGTGGGTCGAGCGCATCGCGCTCCATGTCATCGCGCTCGTGACGGAAGTCCGCGTTTTCATCGAGGGTGATTTTGCCATCGAGGGCAAGAATTTGGCCGTCTTCGGTGAGCACCAATGGGTTTACCTCAACCAAAGTCGCATCTTCTTTTACGAAAACCTCGTAGAGCTTGAGTATTACATCACTGACTGAGTCAATTAGTTCCTCCGGGAACCTGCCGGCTTTCGCGATCTCCATGGCCATGGCCTTGTCGATGCCGGTGACAGCGGAGACCGGAATCTTTGCAAGTGCATCTGGGCGCTCAACAGCTAGCTGCTCGATCTCCATGCCACCCTCAACAGAACAAAGGGACAAGAAGGTTCGGTTTGAACGGTCTAGAAGGACTGAGAAGTAAAACTCCTGAGCGATCTTGGCGCCCTCTGCAATCATTAGGCGCTTTACAACATGGCCCTTGATGTCAAGTCCAAGAATTTCTTCGGCTTTTTGCCGAGCCTCGGCTGGGCTGTGAGCCACCTTTACACCGCCGGCCTTGCCGCGCCCTCCGGTTTTTACCTGGGCTTTGACAACAACTGTGCCGCCAATAGCGGCAGCTGCTGCCTCCGCTTCTTCAGGTGTATCTGCGATTCGACCTTGTAAAACCGGAACTCCGTGTTTTTCGAAAAGGTCGCGGGCTTGATATTCAAATAGATCCACTTTGGTCTTTCAGTTCTTTTTAGCCGACGTTTAACCTTCTAAAGTCTAGCGATTGAAAAAACGCATTCACTGCCTAAAGCTTGGTTATTGGTGCCATTTTGACAAGCAGCCGCTTTGTGACACCCGATTCAAAACGAACCTCGGCGGTTTGTCTTGGGTTTTGACCCGAAACACTGACCACGGCGCCCTCGCCGAAAGTGTCGTGATTGACTCGGTCTCCCACTGCAAGCTCAAGGTCTTTATTGTCCCGGACCGCACTTGGTGAGTTGATTGCACCCTTCCACTTTGAAGGCTCTCTTGTGAAGCCAACGGACCGCTCATAAGCCCTGTCGGTTGATCGTTCGGTTCCCTCGGCCTCAACAAGTTCCTGGGGTATGTCGGCCAAGAACATCGAAGTGGTGAAACCAGAGGTGTTCCCAAAAATCGTTCGCTGAAGCGCATGAGAGACAAACAGTTGCTCGCGGGCCCGCGTCATACCGACATACATCAGTCGTCTTTCCTCCTGCAACCCGCCAGGCTCATCAAAAGACCTGATGTGAGGCAGTGTTCCCTGCTCAAGACCAATCATGAACACGACCTGATACTCAAGCCCCTTGGCGGTGTGAAGAGTCATCAAAGAAATGCTGCCGGATTCATCCTCGATCTCATCCGCGGCCGCCGAAAGCGTAACTTCGGCAAGGTAATCGGCAACTGTGCCCTCCGGGAACTGAGCTTGCCACTCAAATAACTGCCCGAGTAAGGCATCTAGGTTTTCAACCCGTGCTTCATCTTGGGGGTCCCGTGATAGCTCCAGCTCAGAACGATATCCGCTCCTAGTAAGCGCTAACTTCAAGACCTCGGCGGGGCCCTCGGTAACGGTCATTGCTTCTAATTCGTTGAGCAATTCCCCAAAGGCCATCACGGATGCTTGGAGCTTGGGCCCAAGTTGCAAGGCGGCTGCAGACAACAGTGCTTGTCGGAAGCTCATTTCATTTGTCCTTGCAAACTGAGCAATTTTTAGCTCAGTCTTCTGACCGATGCCACGAGTTGGGATGTTTATGACTCTTCTTACGGCCTCATCGTTCCGCCCATTTGAAATTGCGGACAAATAGGCCAACGCGTCTTTGATTTCTCGACGCTCAAAAAACTTCAAGCCCCCGATAACCGCATAGGGAATCTGCTGGCTTTTGAGTTCAGCCTCTAGAGATGGCGTCAGTGAGTTAGTGCGATAAAGGACCGCGATGTCTCGGTAATTGACGCCTTCGTCGTGAAGCTTCTTGACCCTATCGACGACAAACGCTGCTTCATTTCGCTCGTCGTAAGCGGTGAACATAGTGATCTTGTCACCAGCGCCAGAATCGGTCCAAAGGTTTTTAGCTGGTCGATAAGGGTTTTGTGAAATAACCGCGTTCGCAGCCGAAAGTATGTTTTGAGTGGAGCGGTAATTTTGCTCGAGCAAAATAGTCTCCGCTCCCGGGAAGTCGCGCTCAAACTCGGTAATGTTCCTAATCGAAGCTCCGCGAAATGCGTAAATTGACTGGTCCGAGTCTCCAACTACTGTTAGGTCGGCCGGACCAAGCGCCTCGCCGGTTTGCTCATCAAAAATTGCATGTTCCTCTGGCAATGGCCGGGTGAACTCTCGAATCAGTGCGTATTGGGCATGATTGGTGTCTTGATACTCATCTACCAACACGTGGCGGAAACGCTTTTGATACCTAGCGCGAAGTTCCGGAAATGCTTGGAACAGGCCCACCGTCTCAACAATTAGGTCATCAAAATCAAAGGCGTTGTTTCTGCGCAGTTCGGACGTGTAGGCCTGGAACACCTCGGCAACCAGGCGCTCTCTGGGGTTTGACCGATCGGCATTACGAGCAAAATCTTCGGCATCCTTCAATTCGTTTTTCGCATTGGAGATGATTGCGGCCGCCTGCGAAGGTTTTATGTCCGCGTCTTCAGCACCGGCCTCTCGAAGCAGTCGCTTCAGTAGAGCACGAGTGTCTCCAGTGTCGTAGACACTGAAGTTTGAGTCGTGGCCGAGGCGTTGGGCTTCGCGTCTAAGGATTTGCAGGCAAGCAGAGTGGAAGGTCTTCAGCCACATGCCCTGACCAGCTTGCCCAATGAGGCTCTCAACCCGATCCCTCATTTCAGCGGCAGCTTTATTGGTGAAGGTAATGGCGAGAATCTGAGATGGCCAAATCTCTTTATTTGCAAGCATGTGTGCCATGCGGTGAGTTAGCACCCTGGTCTTCCCGGAGCCGGCTCCAGCGACAATTAGCAGTGCTCGTCCGCGATAGCGAACTGCCTGCTGCTGCTGCGGGTTTAGCCCGGTCAGTAAATCATCTGGGTTCGGTTGCTCAAAAATCTCTAACGACATCGCAGGTAGCTTAGGTCAGGTCGGCTACGGTTTTAATCAACAGGTCGGGCTGATCGGCAAAAATTCCATCGACTCCAGTCGAAACAAGACGTTCAAACCATTTTTCGACATTCCCCTCGGCTGTCTCCAGGCGGGCCGTGAAAGCGTAGATTTCAAGCCCCAACTTTTTTGCCCTCGCCACAAGATCACCGGTGAGAACCATGGACATAGCAACAGAAACAGCATCGAAGTTGTCAGCAATTTCAACGAGTAATTCATCCGTTAGTTCTGTTATGCCCTCGGGCAGAGTGTCTCTAGCACTCAGAAATACGTAATTAACTTCTGGCCCAATCTCAAGTTTGGCCCTTTTTAGAAATTCGAACTCGAAGCTCTCGAGACTGATTTTCATGCCGCGGCTGGACCAGTCGCTTTGCTCAAGAAGAGTCTTTACTTCCTGGATTGGGTCTATTCCAAGAGCCTCGAAATGTGCACCGTGCTTTACCTCGATGATCAGATGCTTGCCGTTGAATTGCTGGTGTCCCAAAAGCTGGCGGAGGGTTGGCACAAAGAATTTACCGTCTTGGGAAGCCGAATCAACCCTGCCGTCTGGATACCGCTCTTTGGCTCGTAGCCTTGAGACGTCTTCTTTTGTGAGTTGGTCAATCTTGGTGGACAGGAAGCTGTGGTCGTTGATGTCTGTAGTGCTAGCTAGATCCAGATCATGACGGATGATTGCTTGACCATCCTTGGTGAATACCACATCAAACTCAACGGCATCCGCGCCCTGCTCAAAAGCGAGCTCCATCGACTCAATGGTGTTTTCTGGCAGATATCCACACGCCCCGCGATGACCAAAAACCAGCACGCTATTCCCACTCAATCGTGCCCGGAGGCTTTGAGGTGATATCCAGAACGACCCTATTCACATCTGCAACTTCATTGGTGATGCGATTAGAAATCTTTGCCAACAAGTCATAGGGCAATCTGGACCAGTCGGCCGTCATTGCATCTTCCGATGAGACAGGCCGAAGCACGATTGGGTGGCCGTAGCTTCTGCCATCTCCCTGAACCCCTACCGAGCGCACATCGGCCAAAAGGACAACCGGGCACTGCCAAATTTCAGCGTCTTTTCCAGCTGCCGAAAGCTCTTCTCGAACAATTGCGTCCGCCTTGCGAAGTAAATCGAGTCTTTCTTTTGTAACTTCGCCGACAATTCGAATCCCGAGCCCAGGACCCGGAAACGGCTGCCGAGAAACTATCTCGTTCGGAAGCCCTAACTCGGCGCCGATTGCCCGCACCTCATCCTTGAATAACTCCCGAAGCGGCTCAATCAGCTCAAATTGAAGATCCTCTGGAAGGCCACCTACGTTGTGGTGGCTCTTAATGCCGGCTGTCGCGCCGCCACCGGATTCAACCACATCCGGATAAAGCGTTCCCTGAACCAAGAACTTTATTGGTCGATTATCAGCCTTGGCCTCGGCGATGAGCTTCTGCTCGGCCTTTTCAAAGCTGCGGATAAACTCACGACCAATGATCTTGCGCTTTTGCTCTGGATCACTGACGCCAGCAAGTGCTGACAAAAAGACATCCTCGGCGCTCTCGGTCACGAGCCTGATTCCGGTTGCGGCCACATAGTCGCGCTCGACCTGCTCTTTTTCGCCCTCACGCAATAAACCGTGATCCACGAAGACTGCCGTTAGCTGGTCTCCAATGGCCTTATGGACAAGTGCTGCTGCGACCGCAGAGTCCACTCCTCCGGACAGACCGCATATGACCCTGGAATCTCCAACCTGCGCACGAATTTTGGCAACCTGCTCAGCGATCACATTTCCAGAATTCCAAGTTGGCTCAATCCCAGCTGCGACATACAGAAAGTTTTCTAGGACTAATTGACCCTGCTCGGAGTGGACAACCTCTGGGTGCCACTGAACGCCGTAAATCTTGCGCTCTTTGGATTCAAAGGCCGCAACTGGAGTTGTGGCAGTCGAGGCCAAAACATCAAAGCCCTCAGGGGCCTGAACGACCTGATCACCGTGACTCATCCAGCAAACCTGGGATAGCGGCTGGCCGCCCAAAAGCGTTCCGGACTTGTTCACCGTGAGGTCCGTGCCGCCGTATTCCTTTTTGCCAGTCTTGTCTACTCGACCACCTAAGTGATGGGCAAGAACTTGAAATCCGTAGCAAATACCGAAAATTGGAACCCCGAGCTCCAAAATCTCTGGATCAAGAGCTGGCGACCCATCCTCATAGACGCTGGAGGGACCGCCCGAAAGAATAATTGCCGCTGGGTCTTTGGCCGCAATCTCGGCCGCAGTGGCGCTGTGGTGAACAATCTCTGAATAAACATTGGCTTCACGAACGCGCCTGGCTATTAGCTGGGCGTACTGAGCCCCAAAGTCAACAACTAGTACCGGCTTCATTTGCCCTCCAGTTTTGCAAGCTGTTCATGCGCCATCTTGGCGTAGCGGTTCTCGGTGTAAAAGCTCAAAAACGGTATGACGCCGCCGAGGGCAATCAGCAAGAACCTGGTGAACGACCAGCGCATGAGTGTCCAGATTCTAAAGTCCGCGAAAAGATAAACCACATAGAGCCAGCCGTGGACAATTAGGATCCAAACCGTCAGGTTGAAACCGACATCGGGCAAGCCTTCGCCATCAACGCCGTATTGTTCAAAACTAAAAAACCCGTTTGGACCGAGCAGCCAAAGATCAAAGCCTAAAAATGGCAAGCGTCGAATGCCCCAGGTAATCATCAGCAAAATCAAGAACCCGCCAGTTACATAAGAAGAAGCCTTATAAAAGCGGAGAACTTTTTTTATTTGAGGAACTTGAGCTGCATTCGGGCTTGACATGCTCTTGAGTTTACTTGGCTGAGATTGCAGCAAGGGCCGCTAGGGCCGCTGATTTTGCTTGATCGGCGTCAAGACCCGTTAGCGCTGCCTCAAAAACTTCTTTGGCCTGTTGCTTTGTCACGGAGCTCAGAGCCTGTCTGACTATTCCCACCTGAGAACGAGACGAGGACACTGACTGGAACCCCATGCCTGCAAGAACTACGGCAAAGGCTGGATCCGACGCGCTCTCACCGCAAACGCCCGAAGAAACGCCAGCTTCCTGGCAGACAGTCGCAATTTGCTCCAGCGCTCTCAAGAGTGCCGGCTGCCATGGATTGAGCATCGCACCGAGAGATGGATTCATGCGGTCAGCCGCAAATAGGTATTGAGACAAATCGTTGGTGCCCACCGAGATAAAGTCCAAGACACCTGCTAGTTGTGCGATCTGGTAGACGATGCTGGGCGTCTCAACCATGATTCCAACCTTGAAGTTTCCAGCCTTCCTGGCAAGGGCGGCGAACTCAATTGCTTCGGAGTAAGTCGAAACCATCGGTGCCATCACCCAAACTTCGCGGCCCGACTGCTCTCTTGCTATTTCGAGGCTTTCTAGTTGATCAACAATAAAGTCTCGGTGATTCTCAATCAGGCGATATCCGCGGACGCCGAGTGCGGGATTTTCTTCGTCGCCCATGTCCAAAAACGGAACAGGCTTGTCGCTACCGGCATCGATGGTGCGGACAACAATTGGCCCGGCTGGAGCCGCCTTCAAGATCTCTGTGTAGCTAGCGGCCTGAGACTGCTTAGTCGGCTGGGTCTTGGCAGACAAATAAAGTAGCTCAGTTCTAAAGAGCCCTACCCCTTCAGCCGCCGAGGCACTGGCCGCTATCGCGTCTTCCAGCGAACCAATATTTGCGCGCACCGGAATGATCGGATCCTCGCTTTTTGCGATGAAAGATAGAGCTTCGGTGATGTCACTTTCCTGGCCATCCACCACAACGCGATCCCCCACCGGGTCAACTAGGACCTGCATCCCGTCAACCAAGTCTTTGGCCTGCTGACATGAAACAACCGCTGGGATCGATTTTGATCTGCAGATAATTGCAGTGTGTGAGGTCGGGCCACCCTGGATAGTTACCACTCCAACAACTGCCTGAGTGAATTGAGCGGTATCAGCCGGTGAGAAATCCTCACCCACGATTACAAACCTTCCGGTGGTGGGAATATCCAGTCCAAGTGAAATGCCCGCAATCGAGGCGGCAACTCTTCTGGCCAGGTCGCGAATATCGTTTAGGCGCTCCTCAAAAGTGGCGTCTCCTGCAAAAATATCGGCGTATTCCTCGACCGCATTAATAAATGCGGTGCCGGCATTCCAGCCCTGAGAGATTTGAGCCGATGCAGTATCGAACAGCTCTTCATCTTCCAGCAGCATGATCAGGGCCTCGAAAATTTCAGCCGAGGTCTCGCCTGCTTTTTCAGCTAGGCCATTCATTTCCAGTGAAACTGCCGCGATGGCAGTCTTCAGGCTTTCTAATTCCAGAGCTTCATCACCGGAGTGCTTAGCCGCATTTGGTAATGAAGCCAGAGGCTTTACTCGAAATACTTCGGCCGCGACGGAGCCCAGCCCCACGCCCATGCCGGTAAGAATTGTGCCGCTGTCTAGCAAATCTAACCCTTCAAAAAGTCTTGAACCTGGGCGATTAGGGCAGTGGCTACAGCCTCGTCATCAGAGTCAACTTCTATGGTCAACTCTTCACCCGTCTTAGCCTTTAGGGCCATCATGCGCAGCGGCGAGTTTGCTTTAGCTAACTCCTGCCCAGCCTTGCCAATTCGAACCTCTAGGCCTGACTCCTTTACAAGCTTCACGATTTGTCCAGCGGGCCTGGCGTGCAGGCCAATCGGATCCAATACGGTCACTGAGCCATTTATTGTGGCCATTGTTTTTCCCTTCGAAGTTCTAATAAAAAATACTAACTAACTCCCGGCGTCATACCGGTTGGTTATTTGTGACTTAGGGCCCCTTGATGTTTCGCTATTGCCCGCTCCAGTGAGCCAGCCAATTGATGTTCTGGGCTGATTCCACAAACCTCTAGTGCAAATTCTGAGGGCGTCAATGCCCCGAGCTTAGAGTTCAATAGGGCTACCTCAGGGTCGTTTTGGCTCATGAAATCCAAAGAAGCCTCAACCACTTCCAGCAGCGCGCTGGGCTCCTCGCCGAGCTCAGCCAAAAGCGCTGCCGGGCCAATAAGGCGTTCAAACCTGGATAGCTTTCTCAAAGGCTGCCTGCCAACTCGTTCGACCTGATCGTCAAGTAAAGGGTTTGCTAGTCGCAGCAGCGTTCTGTGGACATATTTTGCGTGCTCATTCGAATCAAAGTCGTGCTTGGTGACAAGAGCCATGGAGGTTTCTTCCATTACTCGGGCTACAACATCCCGAACAGTCGGATCTCGGAGCGACTCGGCGATTGTGTCATGGCCGTGGCGCTGACCCAAGTACGCAATTGTTAAGTGCGCGGTGTTCACCGTATAGAGCTTTCGCTCAATAAATGGTTGTAGATCGTCGACCATGGTTGCCGCGGGAATCTTGAGATCAGTTCCAGCAAGCCCACTTTTGTCGATGACCCATTCGCAAAAGCTTTCGGCAGCAACGTCTGGTTCACCATCTGCTTGCTGCATTGGAACGATCCGGTCGACAGCGGTATTAGCAAAAAAGATGTTTTTTGGAAGTCTCTCGAGAGTCTCCAATATCTTGGACCACAAAATATCCGTGGCATTGATCGCGTTTTCGCAGGCCATTATGACAAGCGGAGAATCACTTGACCGTGATTGAATGCCGCGGGAAATTACTGGCGCGATAGCCGGAAGTATATTCGTGCCGACGGATGCGGTAATGACGTCGGCTCGGCCGATGGCAGCTATGAGCGCGGCTTCATCAGCAGTTGAGTCAAGGACTTCAAAGTTTTCGTAATGGGTTTCTTTTTGTGCTTCGCCAAGTTCAAAGAGACTGTATCCGTTGGAGGATCGCAACTTGGCGATCAACTCTTTATTCACATCAGCGAAAGTCACAAAATAACCGGCATCCTGCAGAACTGCCCCGATGAAGCCCCGCCCGATGTTTCCGGCTCCGAAGTGGACTGCCCGCATAGTTTTTCTCCTGTGACTGTTCTGAGTGCTACTAGATTTTGTCTTGCTCAGTGGCTCTTTTATTTTTTCTTATTTGACTTACAGCTAGTCGTTGCCAAGAAGCAGCTGAGCAATTTCCTCGGGGTTGTCGGAGTCTTGCAAGATTGCCAACTTGTCCTCGTCTTGAATCATTTCGGCCAAATTGCCAAGTAGCTCCACGTGCCCGTCGCCCTGTGAGGCGATTCCAAGAACGCAAGTTACTTCATCATCAGCCCACAAAATTGGCTTTGCCAATCGTATAAACACCAGCTGATCGAAAATAACGTGCGCTCGTGATTCGTCGGTCCCGTGTGGAATCGCGAAGCCCATGCCGATTGCGGAGGGAAAGATTTGTTCTCGCTCCCACATCGCGTCTGCATAGGCGCTGGTTATCGCACCTAGCTCGACAAGTAGCTTGCCGCAGATGTCCACAGCCTCCTCCGGAGAGGAGGCTGTGGCATCTAGCTTTATTCCGGCCTGTTGGACTAAATCAGTCATCGCTGATGTCGTCGCCCGACTTTATCTTTGACACGACCTCGGCGATTTTTAGATCGCCCAGAAACATGTCAAACATGATCACAACAGAGTTCGGCACTGCTTGTTTGGCTCTTGAGCCAAGCCCGCGGTGACAAAGAACTAAATCGTGTTCAGTTTCAGTCAGTTGGTTCACAGGGGAATGAGTCACTGAGACCTCTTGGGCCTTCAGTTGCTTAGCAAGCTGCTTCGCAACCATTACAGATGAGCCCATTCCGGCCTCGCAAGCAACAACTATGTTCTTGACAGAGGCACCCGATATAGTCGCCATAATTACGCAGCATCTCCGGTCTTCATGGCCTTGCTCTTTGCCTTCGAAGCGTCTAGATCGGCAGCGTCATCTCCGGCGCGAGTTGCCTTCAAGATGAAGAAGGCCACAACGAAGGAAACAGCTGCTGACAACGCAATGCCCAAAAGCACGCCGAAGTGGTTACCCGGAGGGGTCATCGCCATGTAGGCGAAGATCGATCCTGGTGATGGGGTGGCAACAAGGCCGACTCCAGTAGCCGCGAAAGTTGCAACACCAGTTGCACCACCGGCAATCGCTGCAAGAACAACGATTGGCTTAAGTAGTACGTATGGGAAGTAAATTTCGTGGATTCCACCAAGGAAGTGGATAACGATTGCACCCGGAGCTGAACCGCGAAGAATCTTCGGTCCTGCCAACCAGAATGCAACTAGTAGGCCAAGTCCTGGACCTGGGTTCGACTCAAGCATGAACATGATTGACTTGCCAGTTGCTTCGGCTTCAACTGCTCCGATTGGAGCCAGAACACCGAAGTTGATGGCGTTGTTCAAGAACAGGATCTTTGCTGGCTCAATCAAGATTGAGGCCAAAGGCAAGAAGCCTGTGTCAACTAGCACCTTCACGCCGCCTCCAAGAACGTCGGAGAACGCGTTTACGGTTGGTCCGATTCCTAGGAATCCAAGGATTGCCATAAGCATTCCGGTGATTCCTAGTGAGAAGTTACCAATCAACATCTCGAAGCCGGTTGGGGTTACTGGGTCTAGCACGGCGTCAATCTTCTTCAATACCCATGCAGCCAATGGACCAATAAGCATGGCGCCAAGGAACATAGGAATTGAAGTTCCAACAATCACACCAACGGTTGCAACGGCACCGATAACGGCACCACGCTGACCGTGGACCAAACGTCCACCGGTGTAACCGATGAGGATTGGCAATAGGTTGATGATCATTGGGCCAACCATTGAACTTAGCTGCTCATTTGGCAGCCAGCCGGTTGGGATAAACAGTGCAGTCAGCAAGCCCCAGGCGATAAATGCGCCAATGTTTGGGATTACCATGCCGGCGAGGTTGCCACCGACTTTTTGAACAAACGACTTCCAGCCTGTGTGAGTGCCGTCACCCGCGGGGATGAAATTAGCCATGGGTACTACCTTCCTAATAAGGGGTTGTATTTATCAAATAGAGTCAGGTCAATTGCTTGCTTGCAGGCAAACAATTGGCTTTCCTCCGTCCATATCCACTGGCTTCTCTGCCAGTGAAATTTATTGTTGGGCCAGAGCAATCTGGACCCCGCTTCCCGCAAGCGCATCTGTGAACGAAGCGTCAACGTCGACGTTAGTCACTATGCGGTCAAAACCTGAAAAAGCAGAAAATTTAGCCGGGTAGGTCGAGCCAAATTTCCCGCTATCAACCAAGAGGATTCGCTCCCGGGAGTTAGCCATCATGGTCTTTTTCACCAAAGCCTCATCGGTGTCAAACGCCGTGGCCCCTGCTTCGAGAGAGAAGCCGTTAGCACCAATGAAGCTAACCGAAGCAGTTAGTTCTCGAAGGTCCTCACAAGTTTTGGCGCCCACGGCGCTCAAAGTGGCGGGCCTAATTTTCCCGCCAAGCAAATAAGTCTGGGTAGTCGAATCGGCGATCTTCCTGGCCAAGGTCAGGTTGTTGGTTACGACCAACAGACCGGGCTTGTTTCGAAGGTAAACAGCCAAGCACTCAGTCGTAGTGCCGCCATCAACAAAGATGCATCCCTCATCGGGGATAAAGGAAGCCGCAACATCAGCGACCAGCCGCTTTTGATTCGGATTCTGTCCGTAGCGCTCGGGGATTGTGAACTCGTGAGCAAATCTCTCAAGTGAAATTGCGCCACCGTGTACTCGGCGCAGAACACCGCGGCGCTGCAGAACATCTAAGTCTCTTCTAACAGTCTCAACTGCGACATCTAGGTTCGAGGCAGCTACGTTTGCATCGACACGGCCTTCTACGCGAGCCCACTCGCTCAGCTGTAGTCTTCGCTCTTCTGCCAACATCTTTGTAGTCTCCGAAATTGTCTGGTTCCAGTAGTAACTAACAAATTAGCAGGCTTTTCTCAGCTAAAAAGATAGAAACGGGCAAAAAACCACAATAAAAAATAACAATTCGGTCACGTACTCAGTCGTGCCCGCTCATCCTGAACTAGTCGCCACCAAAGATAAAAGGCCACAAGAGCGAAAAAAGCCCACTCAATTGCGTAAAAAGCGGTCAACCAGTTGACCTCTATTTCTTGAGCCCTAATGTCGATCGATATCCTTTCGACCGGAAGATCTATGCCCTCACTGAGTATCAAGTAAACCGGAAAGCTAACTACCTGTTCGGGACTGTAGAGATTCACAAGTTGCGAGAGCGAGACCGAACCAAGGAAATCTTTAGATTCAGTTTCTTTGACTGCCTCGTTTGGCTCCACGTAACCTGTGATGCTGTGGCTCGAACTGTCCAGTTCGCTCTGCACCATGCGAAGTTCCGTGACGTCCTGCGAGTAGCCCAGGGCAACGGTGAGGCTGACTAATTGGTCACCCATCTCGACAAAAGAGTTGGTTATGAGCCAATAACCTGGCACTAAATCATCGCCAACCAACTGAAGACGGTCCTGCACAATAAACGAGTTTTCTGGATCTAGAGTGACGTTCACAGTTGCAAGACGGTCGTAGGCTCCAGGAGTAATGCCCTCGAGTCCAGCAAGTTCATCTAGGGGAACAGGTGCTAGCTCCTGCTCACTGACGCCGACATAACTAAAGGTTCGCTCCAACTGCCACTGCATTAACAAGGAGAAAGAAATCGCCACCAATGCGGCTATCGCTAGCCCCCCAAGCCATTTGGGCTTGCGGGCAATCGAGAAGAAACTCGGTTTCATCTAGATGTATGAATTCGCAACTACATCGACGCGCTGGAATTCTTTGACGTCCGAATAGCCGGTGGTGGCCATTGAACGACGCAATGCTCCTATTAGATTTGCGGTGCCGTCTGCAGAGCTAGTGGGGCCCATCAAAATTTGCTCAAGTGGAGCATGTGAGCCAATCCACACTCGCTGACCTCTTGGAAGCGAGGGATTTACCGCCTCTGGACCCCAGTGCCAGCCTTGGCCCGGTGCTTCAGCGGCTCTTGCAAGAACGGTGCCCAGCATCACGGCATCCGCTCCACAAGCAATTGCCTTAACCATGTCGCCGGATGTGCCAAGGCCACCGTCAGCAATTACGTGAACGTAGCGACCACCGGATTCATCCATGTAGTCACGACGGGCCGCAGCCACGTCGGCAACGGCAGTCGCCATCGGAGCATGGATGCCAAGAACTTTTCTTGTAGCACTGGCCGCTCCGCCGCCAAAGCCAACCAAAACTCCCGCTGCACCAGTGCGCATCAGGTGCAATGCGGCAGTGTAGGTAGCTGCTCCGCCCACAATCACCGGAACATCAAGCTGGTAGATGAATTCTTTGAGGTTTAGCGGTTCTGCGCTTTGCGACACGTGCTCGGCCGAAACTGTGTTTCCACGAATAACGAACATGTCGACTCCAGATTTCAAAACAATCTCGGAAAACTCTGCTGTTCGCTGAGGAGAAAGTGCTCCAGCAACCCTGACACCGGCGGCTCGAATTTCTTCAAGACGAGCCTTGATAAGTTCGGCTTGAATCGGTTGAGAGTAGACGCGTTGCAAAACTGCCGTGGCGTCCTCGTCCTTGGCGTTCGCGATTTCAGCCAACTGCTGGGTTGGATCCTCGTACCTAGTCCAGAGACCTTCCAAATCAAGAACACCAAGTCCGCCGAGTTTCCCAAGTGCAATCACTGTCGCGGGACTCATTGCCGAGTCGGTAGGAGCGGCGATTACGGGCATATCGAACTGGAAGGCGTCGATACTCCAGCTGGTTGACACGTCTCCCGGGTCGCGGGTCCTTCTGGTTGGCACAATTGCGATGTCATCGAATGCGTAGCCGTTGATGGCTCGCTTCGATCTGCCGATCTCTACTTCAGTCATTTTTTATTGCCTGCCTATCGGGTGCCGTAGTTTGGCGCCTCAATGGTCATCTGGATGTCGTGCGGATGCGATTCTCGGAGCCCGGCGGCGGTAATCCTTACAAACTTGCCGTTCTGCTGCAATTCAGGGATTGTGGCTGCTCCGACGTAGCCCATCGAAGCCCTTAGCCCTCCAACTAGTTGGTGAACTACGGTTGGAACTGTTCCCCGGTAAGGAACTCGTCCCTCGATGCCTTCTGGCACGAGCTTTTCTTCCTTCAGGACATCGTCCTGGAAGTAGCGATCTTTTGAGTAGGACTGAGCTTGACCGCGGGACTGCATTGCCCCGAGGGAACCCATGCCACGGTAAGTCTTAAATTGTTTGCCACCTACATATGTAATGTCTCCGGGCGCCTCATCGGTTCCAGCCAACAGCGAACCGAGCATCACCGAGTTGGCACCGGCCACAAGGGCCTTGGCGATATCTCCGGAATATTGAAGGCCGCCATCGGCGATAACTGGAACGCCCGCTTCTCTGGCTGCGAGCGCCGCCATGTGAACGGCGGTGATTTGAGGAACACCGACACCGGCGACCACTCTGGTCGTACAGATTGACCCTGGGCCAACGCCAACTTTTACACCGTCAGCTCCGGCTTCGACAATTGCCCTGGCGCCCTCGGTTGTTGCCACGTTGCCACCTAGTACATCGGTGTGCTTTGCAAAAGGCTCATTTTTTAACTTCTTGATCATCTCAAGCACGGCTGAGTTGTGACCGTGGGCCGTGTCAACAACAAGAATGTCTACCCCGGTCTCAACAAGAGCCATTGCTCGCTCCCAGCCATCGGGGCCGACGCCAACAGCTGCGCCAACCAATAGTCGCCCTGCTCCATCTTTCGAAGCATTTGGGTACTTCTCACTCTTGTCAAAGTCCTTTACGGTGATCAGGCCCTTGAGCTTGCCGTTGTCATCAATTAGTGGAAGCTTCTCAATTCTGTGCTGAGCCAGTAGTGCCATCGCCTCATCTGGGTGGATGCCAGCCTTGCCAACAATTAGGGGCATCGAGGTCATAACGTCCTTGACCAGAGTTGTGGTCCGCTGAACCTCAAGCACGAAACGCATGTCTCGGTTTGTGACTATGCCAACCAGCTTGCCGTCCTCGTCTATAACCGGAAGCCCGGAGACGCGGTAGCGACCGCAAAGGTCGTCTACTTCTTGGATGGTTGCATAGGGAGTAGTGGTAACAGGGTGGGAAACCATGCCGGCTTCGCTGCGCTTTACCAAGTCCACTTGGTCGGCCTGCTGCTCAATAGAAAGGTTGCGGTGCAAAATCCCAAGTCCGCCTTGGCGGGCCATGGCTATTGCCATGCGAGACTCAGTCACGGTGTCCATAGGAGACGAAATTAGAGGAATATTAATGCTGATGTTCCGGGACACCATTGTTGAAGTCCCTACTCCCGATGGAATTACGTCGGATTTTCCCGGCATCAACAGGACATCGTCATAAGTTAGCCCGATTAGGGAAAAGGGATCTGAATACTCCAAAATAACCTCGCAACTGCTCGGGACGGTGTTAGTCAATCCTACAGAGCTAAGCCAAGCGAAATAAGAGAGAAATTTTTATTACGAAGAGGTCACGGCCGCAACTGTGTATTGTTATCCATTGGTATTGTGTTGCAATACCCCTTTTAGGGTCAACTGTGAGCAATGCGGCTCACCAAGATATGGAGGATCGGTGAATTTCCTCTCCGTGGGCAATCCAAAACGTTTCCTGAAACTCGTAGTAGTCGTATTTACCGCTCTCATCATCGGCCTTGGCCTCCTGGTGTCGCCGGCCCAAGCCGACAGCATCGGCGAAGAGTTTGACCACGCCGTGCTTGGAAACGTCAAGATTAAAGGCGAACCAATTGGTGGGGTTCGCATTGTTGTCGAGGGGCCTTCCTATACCGCTGAGGTTCTGACCAGCGATGACGGAAGCTGGCTAATTGGGGTTCCGACTAAGGACACCTATACAGTCACCCTCGACCAAGAAACACTTCCTGCAGGCATTGCTGTCTTGGAAGGTGGAGCCTCACAAGATGTCGACCTTGGCTTGTCCGATCGCGTCGTAAAAAACTTTTTTATTGGCCAGGGTGAGCGAAATGAAGTTTCCTTCTTTGACCAATTTGTTGCCCGTCTTATTTACGGAATCAACTTCGGACTCATGCTCGGGCTTGCTTCGGTAGGTCTGTCGTTGGTATTTGGAACAACTGGTTTGTCTAACTTTGCACACGGCGAGATGGTTACCTTCGGAGCTGTTGCTGCCCTGATTCTCGGCACAGTACTTCAAGTACCAATTTGGGTCGCCATTCCCGCGGCCGTGATTCTTTCTGCTGGGTTTGGGTGGTCGTTGGATGCCGGGCTATGGAAGCCGCTTCGGAAAAAAGGTCTGGGCATTGTCCAATTGATGATCATTTCCATCGGCCTATCGCTAACCCTTCGCTACGTTATCCAGTTCTTCATCGGTGGTGGAACTGAGCAGCTTCCAGGCTTTGATTCTCCGAAGATTACTCTTTTCGGATCAGTCGCACTGAGCGTCAACGACCTTTACTCCATGGGTATTTCCATTGTTGCAATTATTGGATTTGCCCTGTGGCTGCTGAAAAGCAACACTGGAAAAGCAACACGTGCAATCTCGGATAATTCGGACCTAGCTGCAGCTTCAGGTATCGACGTTGACAAAGTTGTGCGTCTTGTTTGGATTGTGTCCGCCGCACTCGCGGGACTCTCCGGAGTGCTTTGGGCTTATTTCCGACCAGGAATCAAGTGGGACATGGGAACGCAGATCCTGCTACTAATCTTCGCCGCGGTTACCCTGGGTGGTCTTGGCACAGCATTCGGTGCATTGATCGGAGCGCTCGTCGTGGGAATTCTGGTTGAGACCTCGAGCTTGTTCATTCCTTCAGATTTGAAGTACGTCGGCGCTCTCGTCGTGCTGATTGGAGTACTACTCTTTAGGCCACAGGGCCTTATGGGACGAAAACAGAGAGTCGGATAGGAGGTAGCTCATGGACTGGGGAACAATTATAAATAACACCTTGGCAGGGCTGCTAACGCCCACCACAATTGCTTTTGCGCTTGCGGCACTTGGCTTGGCTATGCACTTCGGTTTTGCTGGCCTGCTGAACTTCGGTATCGCGGGATTCATGGCCATCGGTGCGTACGGGTACGCGATTTCAGTTCTAACTTTTGGCTTCCCATGGTGGGGCGGCATGATTGTCGGCATCATCGGATCTATCTTGTTCGCGATTCTGCTGGGAATTCCTACCCTTAGGCTTCGAGGAGATTACCTAGCGATCGTGACTATTGCAGCGGCCGAGATTGTGAGGCTGTTGTTCCTAACCACAGCCTTCACCGATGTCACTGGAAGCGCCGACGGTCTCTTTGGCTACAACAACGCTGGTGGATTCACGAATGCAAACCCATTCCCACCGGGCTCCTACGGTTGGGGACCTTGGACTTACAACTCTGAGACTCTCTGGGTTCTTACCTTTGGACTTGGAGTCCTAGCCGTTTGTGTTTGGTTCCTATGGGCTCTAATGCGCTCGCCTTGGGGAAGAGTCATCAAGGGCATCCGCGAGGACGAAGAGGCGATCAGGGCTCTTGGTAAAAACGTGTTCGCTTACAAACTTCAGGCACTTATTATCGGTGGAATCTTCGGTGGAATGGGTGGAATTATTTTCGCTGCATTCGCGAACGTTTCTCCAGGTGTGTATGTGACCTCAATCACCTTCTTCATCTGGACGTCACTGCTACTCGGTGGTGCCGCAACAATCTGGGGTCCGGTTATCGGTGCAGTTATCTTCTGGACACTTCAGGCCTTCCTATCAAACATCTTGCCTGAGCTAGCACTAGCGGGCATCTTGCCAGTTTCCGGAACTCAAGCGGCAACACTGAGGTTCGTGCTGGTGGGCATCGGTTTGATGTTGCTTGTTATTTACAGGCCTCAAGGTATTTTCGGAGACAAGAGGGAGCTGACCTTTGTCAAATAATGACTCACCAATAAAATCAACCGGGCTACACATCGGCGAAGCCGCACCGGGCTGCAAAAAGACTGACCCGATGCTCGTCATTGACCATGTCAAAAAGAGCTTCGGTGGCCTAACAGCCGTTGATGTTGAGCACCTCGAAATTCCGAAAAACGCCATTACGGCGCTAATTGGTCCGAACGGTGCCGGCAAGACAACACTGTTTAACCTGCTAACTGGCTTTGACACACCTGATACTGGTGCGTGGGAGTTCCTCGGTACCTCGCTATCGGGAGTCCCCAGTTACAAGGTTGCCCAAATGGGTCAAGTTCGAACCTTCCAGCTAACCAAGGCGCTGAGCCTGTTGACAGTGTTGGACAACATGAAGCTTGGCTCGAAGAATCAAGTCGGCGAAAGCATATTCCGCGCTCTGTTTCCAGGATCTTGGAGAAAACAGGATGCTGAGATTGAGCTGAAGGCGATTGAGCTACTGAAGCGATTCAACCTTGACGCCAAGCAGGCTGATTTTGCAGCATCGCTATCTGGAGGCCAACGCAAGCTGCTAGAGATGGCAAGGGCATTGATGACCGACCCTGTGCTCGTAATGCTCGATGAGCCAATGGCCGGTGTGAACCCTGCTTTGACGCAGTCCCTGCTTGGCCATGTTTTGAACTTGAAAAAAGAAGGCATGACCGTGCTGTTTGTTGAGCACGACATGCACATGGTTCGACACATTGCCGACTGGGTAGTCGTAATGGCCGAAGGTAAAGTCGTGGCCGAAGGTCCTCCCGAAACAGTGATGAACGAGCAGGCCGTAATTGACGCCTATCTGGGTGCCCATCAGGACACTGATCTTGGTGTTGTCACGGGAAGAATTAGCATCATCGACCAGGAGAAAGACAAATGACCCGAGTTGTAGATGTTAAGAACCTCACCGCCGGCTACTTGCCCGGAGTGAACATCCTGAATGAGGCAAACCTCTACGCCGACAAGGGTGAACTAATCGGAATCATCGGACCCAACGGTGCTGGTAAATCAACCCTCCTGAAATCAATCTTCGGACTCGTGAAGGTTCGCGAAGGATCAATAACGCTAAACGGTGAAGACATCGTGGGTCAGAAGCCAAACCAGCTTGTATCCAAGGGGGTTGGGTATATCCCGCAGAACAACAACGTCTTTCCTTCTCTCACAATTGAAGAGAACCTCCAAATGGGAGTTTTCCAGGAGCCAAAAAACTACGAGAAGCGTCTTGAATTCGTAGTCTCGATTTTCGACGAACTCGGCAAGCGCCTAAAGCAGCGCGCGGGGTCTCTATCCGGCGGAGAACGTCAAATGGTTGCCATGGGCAGGGCCTTGATGATGGAGCCAAGCGTTCTATTGCTTGACGAGCCTTCTGCAGGCCTTAGCCCTGTTAGGCAGGATGAGGCTTTCCTTAGAGTCTCAGAGATCAACAAAGCAGGCGTGACCTGCATCATGGTTGAACAGAACGCTCGTCGTTGCCTTCAAATCGCTGACCGAGGTTACGTTCTAGATCAGGGCACCGATGCCGTCACAGGCACCGGTAGAGAGCTTCTGAACGACCCACAGGTCGTCGGTCTCTACCTTGGAACCCTTGGCACCTAAAAAGACCCGCCCTCCAGGCTTTTTTGTCGCCGTTGGTGTGGCGATTGGTGTGGCTTTCGGCGTAGCCGTCAGCAACATTGGCCTGGGCATCGCCCTAGGGGTTGCCATCGGCGCAGCGATTGAAGTGACCTCTCGCAGGTCCAAGTAGAGTTACCAACCCCGTTCAGTTGGAGCAAGGTAATCCCTCGGCCAGGCTGAGGGATTACTTCTTTAAGCGCTTTGGGCCGCAAGCGACTCTCGACATCTTTAGAAACGAAAGCGCCTGACACTCAGTCACGGGATTTCAATCAAGGCTAAAACGCTTGGTTAAGACAGAAACCCCCCTCGGGCCTAGGCCCGAGGGGGGTTTCTTGATTGAAACTAGTTACTAGCCACGAATGGTGACTGGAATGTTGTTTCCATCGAACTGCTGGATCAGGATGTTACCGTCTGTTGGGTCTCCAACGTCATTGAAGGTAATGTTTCCCGATGGACCGTCATAGTCTGCGGTTCCACCACCGTTGATGATGTCAGCACACTGAGCGAAGCTCGTGCACTTGGTACCGTTTCCAGAACCTCCAGAAACTTCCTGAAGCTTCTCTCCTATGTTGGCACCCTGGGTGCTACGCGCCTCTAGAGCAGCAAGTGCAAGCACTATAACTGCGTCATAGGTCTCAGGACCGTAAGCGTTTAGCTCCAAGCCTGCGTTGCCGCGTGCCTGCCAGTTTGCATCAAGCTTCGCAACGAAGTCAGCAATCTTCGACTCGTTTACGCCTGGGTAAGTACCCTTAGCACCCTCAAGGGTGCCAGCAGCGAAGTCTTCGGAGTAGTTGGTTAGGTTACCGTCAACGAAGTAAAGCTTGTCACCAGGGAACTGGCTTGTTAGCTCAGGCACGATGGTCTTTGCCTCGTCGAATGTAATTAGAACGATTGCGTCTGGATCTCCGGCTAGTGCCTCAGCAATCTGAGCGGTGAAGTTAGTGTCACCAGTGTTATAGGTAGGCTCAGCAATAACCTCTCCACCAGCAGCCTCGAAGGCAGCCTTGGTGAATGCAGCTAGACCGGTACCGTATGAGTCATTTAGAACGATAAATGAGATTCTCTGGTGGCCGTCTTCTGCGATTAGGTTACCTAGAACTTCACCCTGCAATACGTCTGAAGGAGCGGTACGGAAGTACAGGCCCTTGTCCTCGTAGTCAGTGAAAGCAGCTGAGGTGTTAGCTGGTGAGAAGTGAATTACACACTCAGCAATAACGCGGTCGATGAACTGTAGTGATACACCTGAAGATGCAGCACCAACGATTGCCTGAGCACCTGCGCCTAGAAGACGTGGGATTTCAGTGTCGTAAGCCTTGTTGTCGGTGTCACCAGAGTCGCCAAAAGTAGCGTCAATTGTGAGTCCCTTGTTGGCAGCGTTGATCTCGTCAATCGCTAGGGCAGCACCAGCTTCTTCTGGTGGGCCTAGGAAAGCGAGGTTACCGGTCAAAGGCAGTGCGGTACCTAGGTTTAGTACTAGGTCTCCATCCTGCTCAGGACCTAGCTCACAGCCGCCGGCGGTTGTTGTCGCTGCACAGCCAGCCAGAACAAGCGCCGAAACGCCTGCTGCAGACAAAGCCATGAGTGCACGCGACCTGTTGTTCTTTACGGTCATTGTTGCTCCTTGAAATAGCAATTTAAAATGCGAACACAGGCAGGGAGCCCGCGCGCCATCTAAAGCATACTAACTGCGGCATTTCACGGAGGTTAACGCATCACCTAAAACTAGAAATCACATCGACCCCGATAATAGATTCGTAGTTTTTGTATAGATTTTCAACGATATCGGTGAAAAAAGGCCCAGATACTGAGCAAAACATAACTATTTGCTCAAAAGTTAGATTGAGTAACAATTCTATTGCGAATCTAAAGGGCTTCCACAATCGGCGAGATTGGCTTTCTTCGGAAGGCATCTGAGGTCAGAATCACCAGAGACACCCAAACCAATCCAAATCCGATCCAACGAACCGGAGGCATTTCCTCGCCCAATATGAAGTAGCCGGCGGAAAACTGCAGCACCGGCGTCAGGTACTGAATAAACCCGATCATCGAAAGAGGGATCCGGCTTGCAGCAGCGCCGAACAAAATCAACGGCACCGCGGTCATAATTCCAAAGCCAATCAGGACTGCTGCCTCCATGGGGCCGCTTAGGAGCATTACCGGTCCGAAGGATGCCACGACAATGAGTTGAATGATGGCGATTGGCAGCACCGTCGCTGATTCGATTGTGAAACTCTGCAGGGCCCCAATGTTTCGGCCCACTCTGTTTTTGGCAAGTGAGTAGGTTCCAAAGCTCAACGCCAAAATAATAGCTATCCAGGGTGGGCGACCGTAGTCAACAGTCAGGACCAAGACCGCGATGAGTCCGACACCTAGTGCCACCCACTGCATTCTTCTGAGCTTTTCTTTCAGTAAAACCACTGCAAACATGACAGTGACCAATGGGTTTATGAAATAACCAAGAGAAGTCTCGATCACATTACCGGTAACAACCGCAACTACGTATACCTGCCAATTGATAAAGATAAAAATGGCTGCTACTGCAACCCAGACAAGTTTTTTTGGAGTTTTTACCAAGGCAAGAATCTGGCCCCAAGTCTTGGTGATTGTCACCAAAAGCGCGGCAAACAAAAAACCAAACACAACTCGCCAAACAACAGTCTCAAAGGGAGATGCGAATTTTGATAGCTGGATAAGTAGCGGAAACGAACCCCAAATCAAGTAAGCGCCTGCTCCAAATGTCAGGCCCGCCGTATTTATAGAACGCTTCTTCACCTTGCAAGCCTAGGGGCATTAAACGCAAAAAAAGACCCGGATTTCCGGGTCTTTTTTTGTGAATTTCTAGCGCTCGATAACCGCAAGAATGTCGCGGGCTGACAGTACAAGGAAGTCCTGGCCATCGTAACGAAGCTCAGTTCCGCCGTACTTGGAGAAGATAACAAGATCTCCAACTTTCAAGTCGACGGGTATGCGCTCGCCGTCTTCACTAAAGCGACCTGGGCCAACTGAAATGACCTCGGCCTCCTGGGGCTTTTCCTTTGCTGTGTCTGGGATAACCAGACCTGACGCAGTTACCTGCTCGGCCTCAAGCGGACGAACAACAACGCGATCTTCAAGTGGCTTAATAGAAACCGACACTGTTACCTCTTCTATGTCTAAAGTTTGTGAATTAGCAGACTCCCATCGAGAGTGCTAATGCAACTTTAGGTGTTATCAAGCACTTGGTCAAGGTCAGTGCCCGCTATCGACAACGGTAGGTTTAATGAGTGCCCGATCTAGACAAGACAATTTTTGGACCCGAAGCCAAGCAACTGCTTGGCAAGCTGGGCTTTCTGGGAGCAAAAGCGGATCTACTCAAGCTGACAACCGATCTTAGGAAGCAAGGATACGAGCCTCAGCTGGTAGCTCTGTGCATCTCCCAGGCAAAACTTCGCTCGCGAGCGGTGTCAAAATTTGGTTTAGACCTTGCAGGCACAATGCTCTTCACCGAAGAGGGCCTCGAGCAAGCAACTCGACAGCAAGTTTCCGCTTGGCATGCCCAAAAGTTCTTGAAAAGTGGAATCAAATCAGTCACGGATTTGGGTTGCGGCATCGGCGGAGACGCGCTTGCCTTCGCCCAGGCAGGCCTTGAGGTAACGGCAATCGAAAAGGACGAGCTGACTGCCAACATCGCAAAGCACAATTTGAGTAAATACCAAATGGCATCGGTGTCGCACGCCGATGCTTTCGACATCGAATCCGAATCAACATCATTTTGGCTTGACCCGGCAAGAAGAAAACTTAGTTCAAAAGCAGCAGGACGAGTCATGCTAAAGCCCGAGGATTTTTCACCGAATCTGGACTTTGCCTTTGAAATCGGAGCGAAGCACCCGGCAGGCATAAAACTAGCCGGTAGCCTGCCTCACGAATTGATTCCGGAAGACTGCGAAGCGAACTGGGTCTCCCACAACAATGAGCTTGTGGAAACAGTGCTGTGGTTTGGCGAGCTTGGCCAAAGCGGCAAGAGATCAGCCCTTATTTTGGCCGACACGATAACCGAGTATTCCGGCGACCTGATTCAGGCCCCGATAAGTGAAGTTGGAAAGTATGTTTACGACCCCAACCCAGCACTTGTCAGGTCGCACCTTCTTGGAGCGTTTGCGATTGAAAATGGGCTCTGGGCAATCGCACCCTCAATCGCATATCTTTGTTCCGACAGTGAACTTAGTTCACCTTGGCTCAGGGGGTTCGAGGTAATCGAGTCCTTGCCGCTTGATGTCAAGAGGATTGCCAGGAGAATGAGTGAGCTTGATATTGGAACACTTGAAATAAAAAAACGCGGAGTGGACATCACTCCTGAGCAGCTTCGACCAAAGTTGAAACTAAAAGGAAAAAACGCCGCCACCCTGATTCTCACCAGGGTGGGCGACGCTCGTAAAGCACTGGTCTGTCAGCCCCTCAGCTAACGACTAGCAACTTTTGACTAGTCGTCATGACCACGCATGCCACCGAATCCCCGCTGCAATTCAAATAGATCCTGCCCAAAAGGCTGGTGGCCAAATGACCCTGGCTCGACAAAAGCCCTAACGGAAACTGCGAGTATTCCAAAAAGAACCCACAGTCCGACAGTCACATATCCGATGGTGACACCGGTAATTGCCAGCTTGCGACCGTTTTGGTCGGAACGCTTAATCTGAGCCAACGCGATATGGCCGGTGATAATTGCAGCCACCGCACCAATGCTTGTAAGCGCAGTCGCCAAGGAGACAACTGCCAAGCTGTTGAGAGAGCGCCAATCAAACCGCTGTCTGTTTACCGCTGCTACTTCTGGTGCTTGTTCGGGATTGATCTGCTCAGCGGACTCTTGATCCTTTGCGGCGGATGAATCTTTCGATTTCTTCGGAACTTTGTCGGTCATAATTTATTTTCCTGTCTACTTATTAGTGACAGCAAAGCACTCTCCGCTGGGAGTTAATTGGGCGTTACTTGAGCGTTAGCTGGGAGTGCCTAGAGCGTCTGAACTTTTGTGACCTCGAGGGTGGACTCCGCTCCGAAGCCAAGACCGCTTGGTGGCCGGCCGGCCATTATTAGCTGGGCGCCAATGGAGGCAATCATGGCTCCATTGTCCGTGCACAGCGAGAAACGTGGAATCCGCAGCTCTATACCAGCCTCGTCGCAGCGAATTTTTGCCACCTGCCTGAGCCGCGCGTTGGCAACAACGCCGCCGCCAAGTAGTAATCGCTTGACCCCGTGAATCTCACAAGCATTGATTGCCTTGGTCAGCAGCACATCCACCACTGCCTCCCTAAAGCTTGCAGCGACGTCGGGCTTTGAAATCTCCAGTCCAGCGTCGCTTGCCTTTTCAACGTGCCTTGCCACTGCCGTCTTGAGGCCCGAGAATGAAAAGTCAAACCTGTGAGAGTCCATGTCCTTTGGCAATGACAATCCCCGTGGAAATCGAATGGCCTTTGGGTTGCCAGCCTCAGCCAGCTTGTCTATTTGCGGTCCACCCGGGTATGGAAGACCCAAAACTCTGGCTACCTTGTCAAAAGCTTCGCCGGCCGCGTCATCGATTGTTTCGCCCAGTAGCTCAACATCGTCAAGTAAGTCACGCACCAACAGCAAGGATGTGTGCCCTCCCGAAACCAGGAGTGCAATCGTTGGTAGTGAAACTGTTCCATTTTCCAGCACGTCCGCACCCACGTGGCCCACCAAGTGGTTGACAGCGTAAATAGGCAAGTTGTGCGCTATCGCAAGCGCCTTGGCCGCTCCAATTCCAACCATCAAGGCGCCTGCCAACCCTGGACCATTGGCGACCGCAATCGCGTCGATCTGACTCATCGTGAGATTCGCGTCTTTGAGCGCTTGAGCAATGGTTGGCTTCAGCGCCTCGAGGTGAGCCCTTGCGGCGACCTCGGGCACAACACCGCCGAACTTCGCATGCTCATCCATGGAGCTGTGAAGGGCATTTGCAAGAAGTCGATTGCCCTTGACTATCCCGATTCCAGTTTCATCGCAGGTGCTTTCAACGCCCAGAACAACGGGCTGCTCAATGCCAAGCCTCATCACCAAGGCATCCATCCCGGAGGGTTGATAGTAGTTTTTTCGGACGTCAATTTGCTCAAATCCAAGCGAGCTATAAAGGCTTATTGCGGCATTGTTATCAACGCGCACCTCGAGGAACACTGCCTCTGAACCAAGTGCCAAGGCTTTGGAGATTAACTTATTTGCAAGCATTCTCCCGAGACCCTTGCCTTGACTTGATGATGCGACAGCAAGAGTCTGAACATCACTCGAGAAACTTGCCGGAACAGAACTGAGGCCGGCATAGCCAACTAGTCCGTCTTCAAAGGCTCCAAAATAATCCGTGAACGTGCCTTCAAGCTCGGAGCGAAAAGAGTCCTCTTTCCAAGCCTCGCCTGGAAATAACTCGTTCTCTAGCCTCATAAGCTCCGGCAGATCCGCGACAGTCAGTTCTCTAAATTCCATTAGCCGGTGACTCGCTTTCCGACTGATGGCGTGACATCGGGTGAGCGCAAATACAGTGCACTGGTGTCGGTTAGGTCAATCTTCTGACTTAGCGCCCAAACCGCATACTCCCCGATTAGGCCCGCGTCGCACTCCCCGCTAACCGTTACAAAATCAGAGTAGTTCTCAAGTTCTTGGTGCGTTGCAACGCTCGGTGGTACTACCTGTGCGCCGTCCTCAAACCCAGCTATAAACAGCTCTTTGCGCTTCGCGTCCGCAACCACCAAAACTTTTCCAATCGGATGCTTTTTCGCAACTGCATTTAGCGTTATGACGCCGCAGGCGGGTATCTCCAACGCCGTGGACATCGCTATGCCCGCTGCAACACCGACTCGCAATCCGGTGTATGGGGCTGGGCCACGACCAATCGCGACGAGCGTAAGGTCGGCAGGAACAATGCCGGCCTCTGTAAGTGCGCCTTGAATTGCAAGGCCAATGTTCTCAGCGTGACCGAATCGATCATCGAAGTTAATAAATGAAAGCCTGGTTGCCCCATCAAAGACAGCGGCGCTTGTCCCGGAAGATGTGTCAATTGCCAAAATCAAGCGACACCCCCTGCCATCTTGGTCCGTGACCGGCGACTGACAGCTCTCGAATGTCCTCTTGGCTAGATCTATCAATTTCAATGAGCAGCCAATTTTCAAAACTGTCATCTATAAAGTCTCTGGGCCACTCAATAACGACAATAGAATTCGCAAAATCTATGTCTAAGTCATCTAGCTCAATAGCCGATGAAAGTCTGTAGGCATCCACGTGCACCAACTTTGGTCCGTTCTTGGTTCGATGTGTTCTCGCAAGCACAAAAGTAGGTGACTGAATGGTGCCGATGGCTTCAAGCCCCGCGCCGATGCCACGGGTCATAGTGGTTTTTCCCGCTCCTAACTTTCCAGAGAGTAAAACCAAATCCCCCGGTTGCAAGGTTTCAGAAAGCCTTAAACCAAATGCCTCCATGGCCTCTGGCGTTTCTATGGTGAGCTTCATGGTTCCAGAAAAACCCGGTTTGCACGACCGCCGCTTCTGGTCACCACTTCGTAGTTAACCGTTCCAGCACTTTCCGCAAGCTGTTCGGCAGTGGGTTCATTTCGCGTGGAATCGCCAAAGATAATTACCTCATCACCGATTGAAATTTCGGCGTCGCCAACATCCACAACGAACTGATCCATGGCAATCCGTCCAACTACCGGGAAGAGCTCCTGGCCAATCTTTACTCTTGCCCCTTTAGAAATTCTGGGCATGCCCTCGGCATAGCCGAAGGGCACCAATGCGAGCTGGGTTGGCTTTTCAGTTTTGTACCTGTAACCGTAGGAAACGCCTTGCCCAGCAGGAACCGATTTGAGGTTTGCAATCTTTGCAATAGCGCTCATGACAGGCTTGACTGCTAAGCCCTCGAGCGCACGGTCTTCGAATGGGTTCAAGCCGTAAAGGACAATCCCGCAGCGCACCATGTCATACCTCATACCCGGATAGCTGATTGCCGCGGCCGAAGCGGCAAGGTGCTTCATTTCTATTTTTACCCCAGCAGCCTCAAGCATCGAGTAAACCGAATCAAATACGACTTGCTGAGCAAAATCTTCTTGCTCCGAGGTATTTGCCAAATGGCTTAGAAGGCCTTGAACGTTTAGCTGCCTGGCCTGAATCACCTTCACCACATCCACTATTTGATCGGGCATGAAGCCGTTGCGACCCAGACCAGTGTCCACCTTCAAGTGAATCACGGCCTCCCTGGGCACAGATTCAAGCTGCTGAATTGTCGAAATGCCAAGAATGATGTTGTGCTCGACAGCGGATTGCAGATCGTCCTTTTGATCCAATAACCAACACATCACGGGAGCATTAATGCCGGCCAATCGAAGTGAAATTGCCTCGTCTAAATCTGCAACTCCGAGAACATCCACACCTGCTTTATCCAGAGCAGTTGCCACCTCGATCATGCCGTGCCCATAGGCATTGGCCTTGACTACCGCCATTACTTTAGCCGGGCCAAAAGCGGATTTCAGCGCCAAATAGTTGGAGCAGATTCTCCCCAAATCAATTCTTAGTTCTCGCATCTAATTACCTTCCAGCACAACCATTGCAATTGCAAACCCGTTGTCATGAGAAAGCGAAAGGTGGGTCGACAAGACCCCCATGGAACTCAGCGTCCCCGCACTTTTGCCCGATACAACCAACCTCGGCTTCCCAAGTTCGTCAGTTTCCACTTCAACCTCTAGCCAAGAAAGCAACTTGGGGTTTCCCACAGCTTTTGCCAAGGCTTCTTTTGCGGCAAATCGAGCAGCTAATGACTCATCCTTCAGGTTTTGCTCTTTGGCGGTGAAGAGCCTGGCTGCTAACGCTGGAGTTCGCTGGATACTATTACTCAGCCTCTCGACTGAGCACACATCGACACCTATTCCAATAATCACTATTCCACTGTGACGGACTTGGCAAGGTTTCTCGGCTGGTCAACGTCGAGTCCCTTGGCGTTCGCCAGCTCCATCGCAAATGCCTGAAGGGGTATAACTGCTAGCTGGCCGGCAAGCAGTGGCATGGTTTCTGGAATGAAGAAAACCTCATCGGCAAAGCTAGCAACCTCAGAATCGCCCACCTCGGCAATTGCTATGACGCGAGCTCCGCGAGCCTTTATTTCTTGAATGTTGGAAACCACTTTGGCGTGCAGTGAGCCCTCGCCTTTTTGAGATGGGACGATTACGATGACCGGCTGACCCTCTTCAATCAGGGCAATTGGTCCGTGCTTAAGCTCACCGGCTGCAAAACCTTCGGCGTGTATGTACGCCAGCTCTTTCAGCTTCAACGCGCCTTCGAGGGCAATGGGGTAGGCGATATTTCTCCCTAAAAACAAAACCGAACTAGCCTTTGAGTAGCTCTTGGCTAGCTCGCCGATCTCCGAAATCGACTCTAGGACTTCCTTAATTTTTCTCGGCAAAGTAAGTAACTCAAGGCCGATTTTCTTCAATTCCATTTCGGGCCTGCTCTTACGCTGCCACGCAAGGACTAGTCCAACCAGTTGACCCGCTGTCACCTGCGCAGTAAAGGCCTTTGTTGATGCCACTGCCACCTCTGGTCCTGCATGTGTGTAAATAGTCGCATGAGCTTCCCTTGCCAAAGTTGCACCCTGCGTATTGCAAACCGCTAGAACCTTCGCTCCACTCTCAACAGCGTGGCGAACGGCCATCAGGGTATCCATAGTCTCCCCTGATTGGCTCATCGCAATAACAAGGGTTTTCGAGTCGATAACCGGATCACGATATCTAAACTCGTGGGCTAGCTCCACGCTTACTGGAATGCGCGCCCATTTTTCAATTGCGTACTTGGCGGCCTCCGCGGCATAAGCTGCAGTTCCGCACGCCACAAAAATTATCCGCTCCACTTCATAAAGTTGGTCGAGTCCCTGCATTTCAGCAAGGTTCACGGAGCCATCCGAAGCAATTCGACCCATCAGAGTGTCGCCAACCGCCTGAGGCTGATCAGCGATCTCCTTGGCCATAAACGACGGCCAACCGCCCTTGGAAGCTGCGGTTGCATCCCAGCTGATCTCGAAACTTTCCATTTGAACTGGCTTGCCGTGGAAGTCTGTAATCAAAACTGAATCCTTGCGTAGCTCAACGATTTGATCTTGACCAACCGCAACAGCGTGCTTGGTGTGCTCAACAAAAGCTGCGACATCGGAGCCCAAAAAGTTCTCGCCGTCTCCCAAGCCAATTACTAGGGGTGAGTTTCTCCTGGCTGCTAGAACCAAGTCTGGGTTATCCTCGTGCACGCACAAAAGCGTGAACGCGCCTTCCAGAAGATTCACCACTTGCCTAAACGCAGCCGTTAGATCGTTTGACTTGTCGTATTCGATTGCCACTAGGTGAGCAACAACCTCGCTGTCCGTCTCCGATGCAAAGGTGACACCACGACTGACTAGATCCTTTTTTAGAGAAGAAAAGTTTTCAATAATTCCATTATGGATAAGTGACAATTTCTGGTGAGTTCCACCGATGTGAGGGTGAGCGTTGCCATCGGTTGGAGCACCGTGGGTCGCCCACCTCGTGTGGCCGATTCCAATTCGCGAATCAGCTATTGGATTGTCGGCTAACTCTTGGACAAGTACTGCGACTTTGCCGGCGCGCTTTCGCGTTTCCAGTCCATTGGCCCCAGATATAACCGAGATGCCGGCCGAGTCATAGCCGCGATATTCCAATCGCTGTAGGCCTCCGATTAGAACCTCGAGAGCTGACCCCGGTCCAACATAGCCAATTATTCCACACATGAGCCCTAATTCTAGGGCAGAATAGGCCCTTGTGAGCACAGCGCACGGCACCGAAAGCCTTTCCCCATATCTCGCCATAGAGCGAGCAGATTGGGCTGAGCTGGGTAATGCAACGCAACTTCCTCTGACCGAACAAGAGATCACCAAGCTACGCGGTCTAGGTGATTTTCTCGACATCAAAGAAGTCGCGGAGGTCTATCTTCCTGTTAGCCACCTGCTGTCTCTTTACGCCACCTCTACGCAGGCCCTTCACCGAAACACCGAAGGTTTTTATGGAGCAAGAGCCCAAAGAACACCCTTCATAATCGGCATCGCCGGGTCAGTTGCGGTTGGGAAATCAACCGCCGCAAGGTTACTTAGAGAACTGATGGCAAGGTGGGAGGGGACTCCGAAAGTCGAGCTGGTAACCACCGACGGCTTCCTGTACCCGAATGCAGAATTAGAGCGTCGCGGGCTCCTTGCCAAAAAGGGCTTCCCCGAAAGCTACGACCGCAAAAGATTATTGCAGTTCATCGCGGACATAAAATCGGGAAAGACTGGGGTCACTGCCCCGGTATATGACCACCTGATCTATGACATCGTCCCGGACGAATTTGCGACGATTAGTGCTCCAGACGTTCTAATCGTCGAGGGGCTGAACGTATTGCAGCCGCCTTCTGCCGGGCAAGAAGTTGCGCTGAGCGACTATTTTGATTTCAGCATCTACATAGACGCGGATCCGGGAACAATCAAAGAGTGGTATCTGTCGAGGTTTGACCAACTTTGGGAAACTGCTTTCCTAAACCCCAGATCATACTTCCACCAATTAACCACTGAGCTAACCAAAGAACAAGCTATCGCAAGAGCGGCCGGCTTCTGGAGAGACATAAATCTTCCAAACTTGGAGCAAAACATCGAACCGACTAGATCAAGGGCCACCCTCGTAATGCAAAAAGGCGAGGGACACCGAGTTCAAAGGGTTCAGGTTAGAAAGATTTAGCTCTCGTCAACAAATCTAGTATCGACGCTCAGGAAACAGTCGGGCCTTTTCATGCCGGCAGCTGCCCTCTCTTCAGAGGCATCGTATCGATTTTCTATCTCCAAGAAATCATCCAGTGAGCCCGGAACTGAAACTGCCCAAATAAACTCACTGTTTTTATTGTCGACGTACATGAATTCAACATGGAAACCAAATTTGCTCCTGATTGGAAGAACCTCTTGATTCAACCATGTCCGAAATTCCTCGAGCATCCCTGGGACTATTTGATAACGACGCAGCTGAACAGTTTTAGCCAAGGGCCAACCGCGTCTCAACCATGCGAGCGATTCGATCAGCCCAGCCCTGAGCTGTTCCGTGATCTGCAGCCTCCACCATCACCCTAACCAGAGACTCAGTCCCGGAGGCCCTAAGTAATACCCGACCCTGGTCCCCTAGCTCTAGGACTGCCTGGGTAACCAGTTGCTGCAATTCAACATCATCTACCCGAGACTTATCGACGTCCGGCACGTTTATCAACACCTGTGGGAAGACCGGCATCTCCGATGCCAACTCAGCCAACGACTTACCGGTCTGAATCATCCTGGCTGCAATCTGAAGGCCAGTTAGGACTCCATCTCCAGTAGTTGCATACTGCGAAAAGATTATGTGACCAGACTGCTCGCCACCCAGAGAATACCCGCCATCGCGCATTGCCTCAAGGACGTAGCGATCGCCAACTTGCGTCTCGACAATCTCAATTTCATGCTTTTTCATCGTCAAACGAAGGCCCAGGTTTGACATCACGGTGGTGACCAGGGTGTTCCTGGCAAGGTCACCTGTCTCCTTCATGCTAATTGCCAAAATCGCCATGATGTGATCCCCATCGACGATGTTGCCAAGATGATCAACAGCTAGCGTTCGGTCGGCATCTCCGTCGTGTGCGATTCCAAAATC
>ERZ889217.242-NODE-242-length-36189-cov-10.347374_pt1 | contig 36189 bp, 37 predicted proteins | sample MGYA00521098_ERZ889217 | MGnify/ENA primary metagenome ERZ889217 (study PRJEB32303, sample SAMEA104408613) | aquatic metagenome | biome: Brackish water; feature: Pelagic; material: water | place: Baltic Sea | collected 2014-06-10T22:04:00 | depth 2,362 m ... | reverse complement strand
AGCTCAAGTTAAAGAGAATGTAAAGGCTTCGGGAGTAAAACTTAGTCCAGAGATCTTAAAGAAAATTGATCTGGCACTAGGCAAGATTCCTGAGACAAACCCTGATTTAACAGTTAGCCCAAAGCCAAGGCCTTAACAGAATTAAATAACTTAAATAAGCGATTAAATACTTTCGCCGAGTTTTTTCTGTGGCGCAGGTGCGCGAAGTCGGCGCATCTGAGTTGAGCGTAGCCAACCGTAAAATCCGAGTCCCTTAGTAGATTCACCCGGAAACTTCTCGGACACTATCTTCTTTATCTTGCGGCCAACAAAGATTCCATAAATAGCTGAGTAGCCCATTACTGAGTACATCAAAATGATGGCAAAGAATCTAATTTCAACTGATGGAATTAAGGTCAGTACAAGAATTGCAATCATTAGTGGTAAGAAATATTCACCGAGCGAGCGATGTGAATCTATATAGTCACGGACAAATCTTTTGACTGGGCCGCGATCTCGAGCGGGAAGTGCGCTCTCTTCTCCGCGCATGTATGCAGCACGGGCCCCAACTCTTGCAGCTCGTAGCGCCTGACGGTTCTTAGATCGATCAGCCTTGGAGACTGGGGAGGTTATGGAATTTACTTTATTCTTCGCAACTGCATCTTTACGCTTTGGAGTTGCCTTACCCTTTTTATCCATCTCGTTGCTCATGGGGCTAAGGTAGAGCGAGCATTCGCTCGAGCGCAACTTTTGCATATTTTGCGACCTCAGCGTCAACACTTATCTGGTTTACCAGGTGGCCCGCGACTAGTGATTCCATCGCCCAAACCAGATGGGGCAGATCAATTCGATTCATGGTTGAGCAGTAGCAGACAGTCTTGTCGAGGAAGTGAATTTCGCGATCTGGATAGTCCTGCGCCAACCTCTGAACTAGGTTGAGCTCGGTTCCAATCGCCCATTTGCTGCCAATTGGTGAATTGGCAATGGTCTTGATAATCATTTCAGTACTTCCTACGACGTCGGCGAGTTCAACAACTTCATGTGGACACTCAGGATGTACCAAGATTTTGACTCCGGGAAGTTTAGCTCGCATACTCTCAACATTCTCAACGCTAAAACGGCCATGTACAGAGCAATGACCACGCCATAAAATTACTTTGGCCTTATGTATTTCTAATTCACTCAAGCCGCCATTTAGCTTCCAGGGATTCCAGATGACGCAATCTTCAAGAGTTAGGCCAAGACTTAGCACAGCAGTATTGCGCCCAAGATGTTGATCAGGGAGAAAGAGAATTTTCTCACCTTTGTCAAAAGCCCAAGTCATAGCCCTGGCAGCATTTGATGAGGTACAGACAGCTCCACCATTCTTACCCGTGAAAGATTTGATTGCAGCCGATGAGTTCATGTAGGTAATCGGAATAGTTTTTGCAGCTACACCAAGTTTTTCTAGTGAGCCCCAACAGTCGTTAACTTGTTTTGCAGTTGCCATGTCGGCCATCGAGCATCCAGCTGCGAGGTCAGGGAGAATTACTTTCTGCGATGATGAAGTCAAGATATCTGCGCTCTCGGCCATGAAGTGAACGCCACAGAAAAAGATAAATTCTGCGGAAGTATTATCGGCGGCAGCTTGAGCAAGTTTGAAGGAGTCGCCAGTTATGTCGGCGAATTGAATTACTTCATCACGTTGATAGTGATGACCCAGAATCATCGCCCTACTTCCAAGCGCTGCCTTTGCTGCTATGGCCCTAGCGATTAAATCTGGATCACTGGCGGCAGGTAGCTCGCCAGCACAGGAGACTCCACGCTCGCTCTTAGGATCAGAGCCCTGGCCCAGGATTAGCAACTCGGATAGTTTTGAAGAGCCCATGGGGACATTATGGAGTAGCCTTAGGGCAATAACGAACTGAAACTTTGAAAACCGTGTAGTTCCATCGAGAATTGATTGAAGAATCACCGAAGAGCAGATTGGGAGAGCAATGAGCACAGAGACATCACAAGAGGTAACTATTACTAAGGCGCCAGCCACTGGAATAGTTTTAACAGATGTTGCAGCGACCAAAGTTGCAGCGCTCCTGACTCAAGAAGGTCGCGATGACCTAAGTCTTCGCGTTGCCGTTCAACCTGGTGGTTGCTCTGGACTTCGCTACCAACTCTATTTTGATGACCGCACTCTTGATGGTGACACGATCACAGAATTTGGTGGCGTAAAAGTAGTTACCGACAAGATGAGTACCCCATATTTGACGGGCGCAGCTATTGATTTTGTGGACACAATCGAGAAGCAGGGCTTTACGATTGATAATCCAAATGCCGAAGGCTCTTGCGCCTGTGGCGATTCTTTCAACTAACTAAACAGTTATTTAATAAGTTATGAAAATTGCTTGCGCTGGCTCTGTCGGGCGCGATCATTTAATGACTTTCCCTGGAAAATTCACCGACTCACTTGTTGCCAGCTCGCTCGAGAAAGTTTCACTCTCATTTTTAGTCGATGGTTTAGATATCCGTCGTGGTGGAACAGCAGCAAATATTGCATTTGGAATCGGTGCACTTGGTTTAAATCCATATCTAATCGCAGCAGTAGGTACTGACTGGGGCGATTACGATGCCTGGCTCACTCGACATGGTGTAGATACCAGCCATGTAAAAGTTTCCAAGAGCTTATTAACTGCATCTTTTATAGTTACGACAGATCAAGATCTAAATCAAATTGCATCATTCTTTCCAGGAGCGATGAGTGAGGCTCGAGAGATTGAGATAGCTCCAATAATTGAGAAGTCAGGCAAGTTTGATCTCTTAATAATCTCACCAGATGATCCATCAGCGATGATGAGCCACAGCCAGAGCGCACGCGAGCTCGGGATTGCCTTTGCTGCAGATCCCTCACAGCAGTTGGCGCGAATGAATGGCGAGGAGATTAAAACTCTAATTACTGGAGCAAATTACTTATTCTTAAATGAATACGAATTAGCTTTAACGATTCAGAAAACTGGCTGGAGCGATGAAGAGATTTTTAACCAAGTCAAGGTTCGCATAGTTACTCTTGGATCAGATGGCGCTCGAATCGAAGAGCATGGGAAGGCGCCAATAACTGTTGGCGTTCCTAAAGAGAAGAGCAAGGTCGATCCAACAGGGGTCGGAGATTGCTTCAGATCTGGATTTGTCTCAGGGTTGGCTTGGGGATTTGGCCATGAACGTTGCGCCCAGATTGGTTCGATGCTCGCAACTTTCTGCATTGAAACAACAGGAACCCAGGAGTATCGATTTACCAAGGAAGAGTTTCTAAATAGATTTGGCCAGGCCTATGGCCAAGTGGCTAGCGATGAAGTTGGGCAGAAATTGGCGCCCCGGTTAATTAGCTAATTAATCTTGCTTAGCATCTTTAGTTATAGCAAATCTATTTGCGCCGAGAACTTTGACTTGATTGCCGGTCATGCGAGACCAGGCGCCAAGATCAACTTCAGTAGCTGGGTCATCACTTAGAAGTAATAGCTCAAAGCCATCTACCTCAGATGCAATTGCCTTGGCGGTAGCAATAATTGGGAGTGGGCAGCGCATTCCTAGGCAATTTAACTCAAGTGGAATCTCACCAGATGGCTGTTGTGTTGGTTCCATCAAGCACGCAGCTCTTCAACAGTTACTTTGAGTACTTCAAGAAAATCAGCGACCTCTTCAAAGGTTGTGGCATGGTGAATTGTTAATCGAATATTTCCCTGAGTTAGCAGGCCAAGTGCTGCCAATACATGGCTAGGCTGCATATTGGCCGAATTACATGCCGATCCAGAGTCGACCGGATAGCCCTTATCCGCCAATTTTGTAACAAGTTGTTCGGCGTTTACATATAAGAATGAAGCGCTTAGAAGATGATTGGCTTGGCCTGGGGCGATGTCACAATCTGGAATATTTTCAGTTAGATAGCGCCGGATCTCGCTATTTATTGCCCCAATTTTTGCTGCAAGATTCTTCTCATCAGCTACCCAGCTATCGATAGCAAGAGCGCTAGCAACTATCAGTGGTAGTGAGGTGGGTCCAGGATGTATTTGTGAATCTAAGTGGGGAAGCGGGTTCTTCCAGTTTGCGCTCTTTGAGATTGCAAAGACTCCAAGCCCCAAAGGACCAGCCCAAGATTTTGAATCCCAGAGGGCAGTACTCCAATTTTCAGGTAGCGGGATCCGGGTACCAGAAGCAGTTGCATCGACAAAAATGCTTTTGGCTTTATCCGGACTAGTAGTTTGGATTACCCCGGTCTCGCGATTGCATGTCTGATATACAAGTACATCAGAGCCGCTTGCACCTGCGTAATCTGAGTAATCAATCTGACCATTTGGATCCGCCCGAAGTTCTAACGAGTTGGTGTGGGCCTGGGCGATGGCATGGATCTGCATTGGATCAACATTGCTATATACCAAGCATGCTTGCGGATTTAACAGCCCAGAGGCGCCTAGGTTATAGCCGAGATTTGCCTCGCCGAGGAATGAGATCTCATCACTTCTAACTCCAAGGTGGCCAGCAAAGGTCTCTTTAGCCTCATTTAGTAACAGTGAGGCGCTCTTGGCATCAGCACCTAGTTTGCTGGGATCTGGCCAAGTTACTTCGAAAATATGGGCAAGGGCCATCCGGGCAGCATCGTGAAGCCGAGGCTCGGATTGAAAGTTTGGGGTGATGGATACCACGCCTCGAACGCTACTCCCACATGGTTCTAAGAGTGAAACTGAGCGATATTCTTTACCAATGAGTTTAAAGCCCACAAAGAAATCCGTGGCTCGAATGGCGCTCGCGCTGTTAGCTGGTGGGCCGCTTCTATTCCTGACCTCTTGTTCATCTGAAAATATTTCAGGGATGGGATTTCCTAAGGGCGTCTCTAGCGTAAATGACATCTCACTACCGCTCTGGCAGGGAGCCTGGATAGCAGCTGCAGTTGTAGGAATTTTTACTACGATTCTAATTTTGTGGCCGGCCTTTCGCCACCGTCGCAAGGGCGATGAAGTTCCAAAGCAGACGCAATATAATATTCCAGTTGAAATCTCGTACACCTTAATTCCGTTTTTAATTGTCGCGGTGCTTTTTTATTACACAGCGGTAAAACAGAGTGAGATTGCAAAAGTTTCGGCAGATGAGAGCATCAGTCATATAATTGATATCAATGCATTTCAATGGTCTTGGCAATTTACTTATAAAGATAATCCAGATGCGCAAACTATTACCGGAACTCCCGCTAAGCCACCAGTCTTAGTGCTACCACAAGGTGAGCGAGTTAAATTTAATTTAACTGCCACAGATGTTGTTCATGGCTTTTGGATTCCTGCATTCATGATTCAGATGCAGAATCTTCCGGGTGTAAAGAATCATCTTGAATTTACGGCAAATGAAATCGGTGAATATCCAGGTAGATGCAACATTCTCTGCGGCCGGTCACATTCACAGATGCTCTTCACGGTCAAGGTGGTTTCGCCAGAGGCCTACGATGAATATATCTCTAACTTAAAGGTGGCTTAATAATGACAACTTTTGCTAACCCAACTGTTACTTCACAAGCGCCGACTAAGCCCGCGCCGACTAGTAAAGGTCGGTTGTTCGTAAAGCTGATTACATCTACAGATCACAAGACCATCGGATATATGTATTTAGTAACTACCTTTGTCTGGTTTCTAGTAGGCGGTTTACTTGCGCTTATTCTGCGAGCAGAGCTTGCGCGCCCCGGTCTGCAATTCATATCAAATGAGCAGTACAACCAAGTTTTCACAATGCACGGAACAATCATGCTTCTGCTCTTTGCAACGCCACTCTTTGTTGGCTTTGCCAATGTAATTATGCCGCTTCAGATCGGCGCAGCAGATGTCGCTTTCCCAAGAATGAATATGCTCTCGTACTGGCTCTTCCTATTTGGCGGGCTAATGACATTTGCAGGTTTCTTAACTCCTGGCGGCGCTGCATCATTTGGCTGGACGGCATATGCACCGCTCTCTAATTCACAGTATTCACCTGGGATTGGCGGGGATCTCTGGGTTATGGGATTAGCTCTCAGCGGAATCGGAACAATTCTCGGCGGAGTAAATTTCATTACAACAATTTTTACAATGCGCGCACCTGGAATGACGATGTTTAGAATGTCAATCTTCAGTTGGAATGTATTGCTAACCTCAATACTTGTACTTCTTGCATTTCCACCGCTAGCGGCGGCATTGCTTGCACTTGAATCAGATCGATTATTTGGTTCGCATATTTTTGATCCAGCCAATGGTGGTGCGATGCTCTGGCAGCATCTCTTCTGGTTCTTTGGCCATCCCGAGGTATATATTTTGGCGCTGCCATTTTTCGGTATTGCCACAGAAATTTTGCCAGTCTTTAGTCGCAAACCAATCTTTGGATATAAAGGACTCATCGCGGCAACTATTGCAATCGCTGCGCTTTCAGTATCTGTCTGGGCCCACCACATGTTTGCCAGTGGTCAGGTATTACTTCCATTCTTCTCGTTTATGACATTTCTAATCGGAGTTCCGACTGGCGTTAAGTTTTTCAATTGGATCGGAACCATGTGGCGCGGTAGCGTCTCATTTGAGACCCCGATGCTCTGGGTTATGGGATTCTTAATTACCTTCTTATTTGGTGGCCTAACTGGAATTATTCTCGCCTCACCGCCACTTGATTTCGCTGTTTCGGCCTCTTACTTTGTTGTAGCCCACTTCCATTATGTTCTCTTTGGAACAGTTGTCTTTGCAATGTTCGCTGGGTTCTACTTCTGGTGGCCAAAGATGACAGGGCGAATGTTAAATGAGCGCCTTGGAAAGATTCACTTCTGGACAACTTTCTTCGGCTTCCACCTAACTTTCTTAATCCAACACTGGCTTGGAATTAAGGGAATGCCACGCAGATACGCTGATTACTTAGCTACAGATGGCTTCACCACAATGAATACCATCTCAACAGTTGGCTCCACACTTCTTGCATTCTCGATGATTCCATTCTTGGTAAATGTTTGGATTACTAGAAAGTCTCCACCTGTTGGAGTTGATGATCCTTGGGGTTATGGCGCCTCACTCGAGTGGGCAACTTCTTGTCCACCACCTCGCCACAATTTCACTTCAATGCCACGAATTAGAAGTGAGCGACCAGCATTTGATCTCCATTACCCACACATTAAGACTGAGGGACACTAGCGATGAAAACTGGTTGGGTGTTATTTGGTGGTCTTGGCGTCTTCTACACAATAGTCACAGTTATTTACTGGTTAATAGGCGGAGAAGCTGTTGGAATCACAGCGATAGGTCTCTCTGGTGGCTTAGCAGCGCTAACTGGATATTACCTCTGGTTTACAGATAAGCGACTTGGCAATCTTCTTCCAGAAGACAATACGAGTGGCGAAATTGCAGATGCTGCAGGCGAGCTCGGTTTCTATTCACCACATTCCTGGTGGCCACTTCCACTAGCACTTTCAATGATGGCAGCTGGATTGGGATTATTGATTGGCTGGTGGCTTACGCTAATTGCTGCTGGTGCTCTTGTTGTAAGTATTCTTGGCTTCGTCCTTGAATACGAGAAACCCTCAAGTCAGGTACACTGATTTAGATGCAGATGCTAATCGCAATTGCAATCTTCGCATTGGTGTATGCAGCGATTGCCACTGAGAAAATAAGTAGAATTGCCATCGTACTAGGCGGCGCTGCAGCAATGGTTGTTATTGGAGCTACCGATGCTGACAAGGCGTTTTATAGCCACGAAACTGGGATCGACTGGGATGTAATTTTCTTACTGCTCGGCATGATGATAATTGTTAGCGTTATCCATAAGACCGGACTATTTGAATTCCTTGCAATAAAAGCAATAAAGCGCTCCAAAGGTAATCCTAAAGTTGCGGTGGTCTACCTAATGATTCTCACCGCTCTGGCATCTGCCATTCTAGATAACGTCACGACAATCTTATTAGCGGTACCAATGACTCTGATCGTTTGCAAACACCTAAATGTATCGCCAGTCGTTTTCATTCTTGCTGAAGTTTTTGTCTCCAATATCGGGGGAGCAGCAACCTTAGTTGGAGATCCGCCAAATATTATTATTGCCAGCAAAGCCAATCTAACTTTTAACGATTTCTTAATCCATATGGGCCCAATGGTCTTGGTAGTACTTGCAGTAATTATTCCGTTAATCGTATTTCTATTTCGCCGCGAACTCATTAATTCTGCCATTGACCGTGAACATGTAATGCAATTAGATGAGCGCTCTTTTCTTCGTGACCGCAACTTACTGAAAAAGAGCCTAGTTGTTCTCTTTGGCGTTATGATTGCTTTTACTCTTCACTCAGTTATCCATGTCGAGCCTGCTGTCGTTGCGCTCTTTGGTGCGGGAATTCTCGTGGGAATAAGTGGGCTAAAGCCTAGAGACTATGTCCAGGATATTGAGTGGAATACGTTGATCTTCTTTGCTGGCCTCTTCATAATGGTTGGTGCTCTAGTAAATGTAGGAGCTCTTGAAGAGTTTGCAACTTTCTTAAAAGAGCTATTTGGTGGCGATACAAAACTTGCGGCATCGAGTATTTTATTTATATCAGCCGTTTTATCTGGCCTGATCGACAATATTCCATTCGTGGCCTCAATGAGCCCAGTCGTTGGTGAATTAAGTCAAGGTCTAGTGGCTCGCCAAGAGCATGTTCTCTGGTGGTCACTAGCTTTTGGTGCGGACTTTGGTGGAAATGCAACGATCATCGGGGCAAGTGCAAATGTTGTTGCTATCGGGCTTGCTGCAAAAGCTGGAATAAAAATTTCTTTCTGGAAATTTGCAAAGTACGGCGTTTTAGTTACTTTGATAAGCGTTTCGATGGCTTACCCGTACTTAATGCTCTTCTACTTTTAGCTCAACTACTTTTAGCTACTAGTGGTGACCACTCTCTAGCTCTTTTGCTTCACTGGCAGATGGAGCCGATACCTGTTCGACATGAGCTTGGCTAAGGCGAGCCCGAAGCTTTCCTTTAAGTCCCTGGGGATTTAGCACACCGTTGGCATCGCTATTAGGTACTTGTAAAGCCATTGGCTGCTCATGTTGGGTCAGTGTGAATTTCTCAGCGGCACTTAGCTCTTCATGTACCTCAACAAATTCACCGTGTGGCAACATCACAAGTCGGCCAGTTTCGCGGCCGTGTAGTACTTTCTCACGATCGGCTCTTTGAAGTGAGAGACAGATACGTTTTGTGATCACAAAAACCATCGGTGGAATAACAATTACACCTATTCTAGTGAACCACATAATCTGATTAATCGTGAGTGAAAAATGCGTAGCAATCAGATCGTTGCCGCCATTGATCAAGACAACCAAGATAAATGAGAGCGACATTGCACCGATTGCTGTGCGGTTTGGATTGTTGCGTGGTCGTTCTAGTAAATGGTGCTCGCGCTTATCGCCAGTCATCCAAGATTCGATAAATGGATAGAGCGCCATAAGCGTGAAGAGAATTCCTGGAATAATTAAACCTGGAATTAGAATATTCCAAGAGATTGTGTATCCGAAGGCAGCAGTTTCAAGCGGGGGAGCCATACGCACTAAGCCATCTAGCCATCCCATGTAGAAATCGGGTTGCGAGCCAGCTGTCACTTGCCCGGGGTTATATGGCCCAAATAGCCAGATTGGATTTATAGAGGCAACCGCTCCTAGAAATGCGGTGACGCCAAATACGATGAAGAAGAAGCCGCCAGCTTTTGCCATATAAATTGGCATCAGCGGATAACCAACAACATTCTTCTCGGTACGACCTGGGCCAGGATATTGAGTGTGCTTCTGGTACCAGACCAACATCAAGTGAATTGTTATTAGCGCAAGAAAGATCGCAGGTAGCAACAAGACGTGCACGGTGAAAATTCGAGGTATGAAAGCTTCACCAGGAAAGGCGCCACCAAATGCGAAGAATGCCAAGTATGAACCGACAACAGGCAAGGCTTGAATAATTGCCTCGGCAATGCGGATGCCGGTTCCAGATAACAGGTCATCTGGAAGTGAGTAGCCAAGGAAGCCCTCAACAATTCCGAGAGTTACAAGACCAACACCAATTAACCAATTTGCCTCACGAGGTTTTCTAAAGGCGCCAGTAAAGAAGACGCGCATTAGGTGGGCGATCATTCCCGCCATAAAAATTAACGCGGCCCAGTGGTGAATCTGGCGCATCAAGAGACCGCCGCGAACATCAAAGGAGATATGTAGCGCGGAGGCGTAAGCAGCCGACATCTTTATATCTTGAAGTGGCTCATAGCTTCCATCATAAACAACTTCGCGCTGTGAGGGGTCAAACCAGAAAGTTAGGAATGTTCCCGAAAGTAAAAGGATGATAAATGAGTAGAGAACAATCTCGCCAAGCATGAATGACCAGTGATCAGGAAAGACTTTAGTTAGATTCTTTCGGAGCCATTTTGCAGCGCCGGTCCGATCATCTACATATCCGGCAACGTTGACGCCAATGCGTTCTACTTTTTTCATGATGGGCGCTCCCAGTAGCTTGGTCCGACAGGTTCATTAAATGGATTTTGTGCAACGAGATATCCATCGGCATCAACAGTTATTGATAGCTGAGGAAGTGGTCTAGCAGATGGCCCAAAGATAACTTTCGCTGCGCGCGTCACATCAAATGTTGATTGGTGGCATGGGCAGAGCAGATGCTTAGTCTGCTGTTCATATAGCGCAACTGCGCATCCCATATGTGAACAGATCTTAGAGAAGGCGATAATTCCATCGTATGTCCAAGAGAGGCGCTCGGCATCTAGCTGAAATTCAGATGGACGCAGGCGGATTAAGAGGACTGCATCTTTTGCAATATCGGATAAGTGCCGTGTGGAACCTGGCTCTAGCTCAGGAAGTACTTGGGCAACTGCGCCGATTTCTAAATCTTCTGGGCGAATTGGGCGATCACCTGGGTCGGTAACTAGTCGAGTACCGCGCTTCCATGAGGTCTTCTCTAAATCTTTTCCTGGTAGCGGACCTAGGTCTCGCAGCAGTACCAGAGGAGTTAGCGCAGAGAATCCAAGTGCCAATCCGAGAGTTCGCTTTATCAGCGAGCGACGACCAAGACCTGCGGCCGCTGCCTGCTCTTTAATGGTCTGATGAAAATCCGCTCTATCTTCATCTGGAGATCTAAATTCGTGGCGCTTAGCAATAACTTCGGTATCTGGCATCAACATCTTTGCCCAATGAACTAAACCAAGTCCGATAAATAGCAACGAGATTGCCATTCCAAGACCAAGAAATAGTTGATGTGCATTTGTATCGCCCATGATTGGTATAAAGAAGAAGACATCATCTTTTATAAAAATGTAAGCATAAATTGCAAGAACTGTTCCTAGCGCAGAGAGAATAAAAAGAATTGCGACTTGACGCTCGGCAAGATCAGCTGCCTTTGGATCGGTATCAGTTTTGCGATGTACATGCTCTGGAAGTCCGGGATCTTCGAACTTTGCAATCTGGTTGAATTCGTCAGACATTACCTATCTCGCCTTCGCCGTTAGCCACACTGCAATACCAATTAAAAGACCAAGTCCAAGTGTCCAAACCAGTAATCCCTCTGTTACTGGGCCGGTTCTACCAAGAGAGGCACCACCAAGATTTGGTTCGCTCTCGGCAGATTTTATCCACTTTAGAATTGAGAGTTTCTCTTCAGGTGTAATTGTCTTATCGCTAAAGACTGGCATTGATTGCGGGCCAGTAATCATCGCTTCATAAATGTGCTTTGCTTCAACGCCCATAACAGTTGGCGCATATTTGCCTTGCGTAAGAGCGCCACCTTGTCCAGCAAAGTTATGACACATTGCGCAGTTAGTTCTAAAAAGCTCACCACCTTCAGCAGTGTTTCCATCTCTCTCATAAGTTAATTGCGCTTCATTTATAGCTGCAGGGCCTGGAGCCAGCGAGGCAACATATGCGGCAAGTGCAGCGGTCTCTTCCTCGTTATAAATCGGATCCTTACGCATTGCCTGTTGACTCATATCAGCCATTGGCATACGGCCGGTTCCAACTTGGAAATCTACAGATGCTGCGCCAACGCCAATTAGGGATGGGGCAATTCCGGCACCTTCAGCATTTAGGCCGTGACAAGAAGAACAACCTTGAGCAAAGATTCGGGCGCCCTCTTCAATAAGTGTTGACTTTGGAGTTGATTCCATGCGGCTTGAATTTGGCAGTGCGCTGGCAACTTGAAAAGTTGCGCCTAGAGAGATTAGGGCAGTTATCAAAAGTGCAGGCGCAGCATAGCGATGGCGGCGATATCGTGAGAGCCGCTTGACTCCTGCATTCACATCTAACTTCTTCAACTGTCTCACCTATCTGTCGTTAATCTGTTGGATATCTGATCTGCTATTTAATTAAGTAGATTGCAGAGAAGAGTGCAATCCAAACTACATCTACAAAGTGCCAGTAGTACGAAACCACAATTGCGGTCTGTGCCTGCTTGTGACCAAATTTCTGTGCGCGAAATACGCGGATCATTACAATTAAAAATGCAATAAGTCCACCAGTAACGTGCATTCCGTGGAAGCCAGTTGTCATATAGAAAACTGAGCCATAAGCATTTGATGAGAGCGTAAGACTCTCTGAAACCAATTTCGCATATTCATAAACTTGGCCACCAATAAAGACGGCTCCCATTAAGAAGGTAAGCGCAAACCATTCACGCATTCCCCACTTACTAAATTGTATTAGCGATCCAGTTCGCTTTGCTTGAAAGCGTTCGGCAGCAAAGACACCAAATTGGCAGGTAACCGAGGAGAGAACTAGAACAGTTGTATTTGCGGCTGCGAATGGAATATTCAGAAGGCTTGTTGACTCTAACCAGATTGCTGGGCCTTGCACTGCTCTCGTAGTGAAGTACATTGCGAAGAGCGCGGCGAAGAACATCAATTCACTAGATAGCCAGACAATAGTTCCGACAGCCACCAAATTGGGACGATTTATCTTGGCTGGGGCTTGGGAGGTTATTGCTGAAGTCATAGGGCGATTATTCACGATTCCTGCTCGAAAAGAGATATTTTCACTGCCAGATGGCAGCTACTTTGGGTGAATCTCATCACGGGGAAATTGTGAGGAAAGTGGCCAGTCTGAGAGTTATCTTCAGGGCCAGAGATTGCAGGCTAGAATTTGCGCCATGAGTTCACAATCGAAACTTACGATAGTTCTTTACTCCGATGACTCGAGCGTCAGATCAACAGTAATTACCGCCTTGGGGAGCCGAATCTCTCCAGAACTGCCCGAGCATAAGGTCATGGAGTTTGCTACGGCCCCTGCCCTTCGGCTTCATCTCGATTCAAAAGGCCCAGTCGATCTCTTTATCCTCGATGGTGAGGCTGTTCCAGAAGGAGGAATCGGACTTGCCAGGCAGTTAAAGGATGAAGTTTTTAACTGTCCGCCAATTATGGTGATCACCGGAAGAGTTGAAGATAATTGGTTAGCTTCATGGTCAATGGCTGAAGGAGTAGCGGTTCACCCAATAGATCCCTTTACTTTTTCTGCGCAAGTGGCAGAACTTTTAAGGACCAAAACCTCTAATTCGACTCGCACCTAAAATATCTCTTGGGGTTCGTTTCATAAATTGTCTTAACTCTTGAGCGGTTTCGACCTCGTAGCCCGCAAGGCGTTCTAGAAGGCGATGGAGAACTTCAACAGTTGTCTTCACATCATCTAGTGCACGGTGATTTGGAAGTGCTGAGGTATTAAAGAACTGGGAGAGAGTTCCCAATTTATAATTCGCAATCTCGCTACGTTCTATAAGTAAACGAGCTAATTTTACAGTGTCGACTACCTCGAATTTTGGCCAAGGGCAGGAAAGGTTTTTTGCCGCTGCTCTTAGGAAACCTAAATCAAATGGCGCATTATGGGCAACTAAATGTGCCTGGGTGTCATCGCCATGAACTTCTAGAAACTGCAAGAACTCAGCAAAGGCGCTTCCTATCTCAGGCGCGCCCGCAAGCATCTCATCGGTAATCCCAGTCAAATTAGTTATGTACTCTGGAATTGGCGATTTAGGATTTACGAAAGTTGAATATTCACCGAGTACCACCCCACCCCGAACAGCTATTGCGCCAATTTCGGTAATCGCACTGCCATTCTGGGGAGAGGCCCCAGTAGTTTCAAGATCCAAAACTATGAAAGTTGTATCGTGTAGATGCAGTTCGCTGGACATTATGCAAGGTTAGGTCAATGCGGTGACATAATCTTGATTCGGATTTCTATTTTCAGCATAAAAGTTAATAACCCTCGAGTACAAGTTAAGAGTTTGTTATTCCATCGTAACCCTTTGGTACTTGATGTAAATTCACTCAGGGGTTATGTTCTGTCCACATCAATCCCTTGTCTAAGGGTCAATTCAGGAGGCGCTTTGAAAAAGTCACTAAAGCTAATGGCGGCTGTTGCTTCGCTAACACTTATTACAGGTGTTGCCGTAGCTCCCGCATCACAAGCAGCAAAAATTAAACTCTGTCTCGCCCTTGATACTGGTGGCGTAGATGATCGTTCGTTCAACGCAGGAGCATGGGCTGGTGCACAAGGCTCTCGAGTTTCAAATGCTGAATATCTTCCAGCTTCATCTACCGCAGACTTTGTTCCAAACATCAAAACGTTTGTTGATAAGGGATGCGATCTAATTGTTGGCGTTGGCTTCGCAATTTCTGGTGCAATAGTTGAATCAGCCAAGGCAAATCCAAAGATTAAATATGCCGTTGTCGATGATGAGGCCTTAGATCACGGCGCAGACGGATCAGTCTGGCCAGGAGATCCATCTCCGAAAAACGTGCAGGGCATTACTTTCAAAACAGATGAAGCAGCATTTATGGCTGGCTATCTAGCAGCTGGAGTGTCGAAGAGCAAGAAAGTTGCTACATATGGTGGAGTTGGTTATCCAACAGTTACAATCTTTATGGATGGCTTTGCTCGTGGTGTTGCTTACTGGAATAAGAACAAGAAAAAGCAGGTAAGTGTACTTGGATACGATCTATCGAAGCCTGAAGCCGCGACTATGACTGGCGACTTCTCGGATCTAAATAAGTCACTTGCAGTTTCCAAGGCTTTTGAACAACAAGGTGCGGATGTAATCCTGCCTGTTGGCGGAATCCTAGGATCTCCATACGCGGCAGAATCAGAAAAAAGTGGGAAGTCACGAACAATCTGGGTTGACTCAGATGGTTACTACACACTCCCCGCAGGTAAGAGCATTCTTCTTACAACAGTTGTCAAGGAAATTGGTGCATCTATCCAAGCCGTAGCCGCTGATGTAGCTTCTAGAAAGTTCACCAACAAAGCATATGTTGGAACTTTGAAGAACAAGGGAATTTCTATAGCTCCCTACCATGATCAAGCAGAAAATATCAAGGGAAGATTGAAAAGTGAAATCCTGAAAATAAAGAATCAAATCATCAAAGGCACGCTAGATATCAGTACCATCAAGTAATAAAGATCTGTAAATAGGAGGCCTGAGAAATCAGGCCTCCTATTTTTTGCCGACAATCTGGAATAGGATTAGAGCGTGTCACTAGAACTTCGTGGAATAACAAAAACTTTTGGCTTATTTACTGCCAATGACTCAATAGATTTGAAAGTTGAGGCCGGGAAGATCCATGCAATTTTAGGCGAAAATGGTGCTGGCAAATCAACCCTTATGAATATTGTCTACGGATTGCTAAAAGCTGATTCTGGCGAAATCTTCGTAGATGGGAAACTACAGAATATTTCTGAACCAAGCGATGCCTTAAGTGCAGGAATCGGTATGGTTCATCAACATTTTATGTTAATCCCAGTATTTACGGTTGCGGAAAATATAGTTCTTGGACATGAGAAAATTGGAAAATTTGGAGTACTCGATATTGCAGCGGCCCGTGAAGCGATTATTAAGGTCTCGAAAGATTTTGGCTTTTCGGTAGATCCTGATGCGATAGTGGAAACTCTGCCTGTTGGTATTCAGCAGAAGGTTGAAATCATACGAGCTTTGATTTATGAGGCAAAAGTATTGATTCTTGACGAGCCGACGGCGGTTTTGACGCCGCAAGAGACAGACGAATTACTAAAGACGATGCAAGAGTTGAAAAGAAAAGGTACGGCAATTATCTTCATTACCCATAAGTTACGCGAGGTTCGTGCCGTCGCTGATGAAATTACGATCATTAGAAGAGGTAAAGTCATAGCTGCCGTTTCGCCGAGCACTTCCGAGGGAGAGCTAGCATCGATGATGGTTGGGCGTGAAGTGGATTTGGCGCCAGATCGGCAAGAACACGAAATCGGGGAACCAATTTTAGTTGCGAACAACCTTTCGGTCAGAAATGTCTCTGGCACAGAAGTTGTTAAAAAGATCAATTTCGAACTTAGAGCAGGTGAAGTCTTGGCGGTCGCCGGAGTACAGGGCAACGGCCAATCAGAATTAGCCCGAGCGATTGTTAACCTAGAAGATCATGTTGAAGGTTCGCTGTTGTTAGATGGTCATGAAATTCGAGGATTGAGTATTTATGACTCTCTGCACGCTGGTATCGCCTATATTCCTGAATCACGGGAGCTAGATGGGCTGGTAAGTAGTTTTTCAATTGCAGAGAACTTAATATTGGATTTACACGACCAAGCCCCCTATGCCAGTGGAATTAATCTTTCAGCGAAAGTAGTTTCTGAGCAAGCAGAGAAGCATGTTCTTGAATTTGATATCAGATTGCAATCAGTCTCTGATGCTGTTTCAACGCTCTCTGGTGGAAATAAACAGAAAGTGGTGATCGCTCGCGAGCTGTCACGTCCAGTTAAAGTATTGATCGCCTCCCAGCCGACTAGGGGGCTAGATGTTGGTTCAATTGAATTCGTCCATGAAAGAATTTTAGGTGAGCGAGATGCTGGGCGTGGAGTGCTCTTGTTTAGCACCGAATTAGATGAAGTTTTAGCACTTGCTGATCGAATAGCTGTCATGTATCGGGGAGAAATTATAGAAATTGTTGATTCAAATGTTTCAAAAGAGGAACTTGGCCTTTTGATGGCTGGCGTAGTAAATGAGAAGGCAGTTTCATGATGAGAAATCTATTATCGAAATTCGGCCAAGCAGCTAAATTACCAACGCTCTCTTTTGCTCTAGCTTTCTCGATAACAGGATTACTAATTGCTTTTTCTGACCCTAAAGTTCTTGCAAAAATTGGTTCTCCTCTTGAATTTATAAAGAGTGGACTTGCCACAATTAGAAATTCGTATCTAGCCCTATTCCAAGGATCCATCTTCGATATTAATTTAGCAAGAGGGCACAATTTCTTTCAGGGCTTCTATCCACTTTCTGAGACCATCGTGATTTCGACCCCGCTAATTTTAACCGGTCTATCGGTGGCACTGGCCTTTAAATCTGGCCTATTCAACATCGGGGCACAGGGCCAATTCATTTTTGGTGCTATAGGCGCTTCATATGTTGGCTTCCATTTCCAACTTCCAATTGTGATCCATATTATTGCTGCGGCTCTCGCAGGAACGGTATTGGCCGCTATTTGGGGTGGAATCGTAGGCTTACTAAAAGCAAGAACCGGGGCGCACGAAGTTATCTTGACAATCATGATGAATTACATCGCCGGCTATTTCATTTTTTGGATTCTCAAAACAAAAACTTTTCTCAGACCAGGTCGCTTTGATCCAATGTCGCCAGAGGTCGGCTTAAATGCGAGATTGCCAAGACTGGCCGGTGATAACTTGCGAATCCATGCCGGAATCTTTATCGCATTGGCCGCCGCTCTCTTCGTCTGGTGGCTACTGAAAAAGACCACAATAGGATTTAGGTTTCGTGCGGTTGGAGCGAATGCTCAGGCTGCAAAAACTGCAGGAATATCTGTTCCTATTGTCATCACTTCAACAATGGCAATCTGTGGGGGACTCGCAGGCCTAGGTGGTGCGGTACATATTCTGGGGAGCGAGCGTGCCCTAAGTCCCGATGTTGCTGGTTCATTTGGCTTTGATGCAATAACCGTAGCCCTTCTTGGCCGAGCACAACCTTTGGGTACAGTTTTTGCAGCACTATTATTTGGGGCACTGCGCGCTGGTGGCCGTACTATGCAAGCGAATACTGGAACGCCGCTCGATATTGTGCTGGTAACTCAGGCGCTAATTGTTCTCTTTATAGCAGCGCCAAATTTTGTACGGTTCGTATTTAGATTGAAGAAACTCAGCTCATCAGCATCTTTAACTTCGAAAGGTTGGAATGGATGAGAGAGATTAAATCCAGTTTAGAAAAGCGGCGACTACGCGGCGTGCGTGTCATCTCAGCTCTTTCAGCGCTATCGATGATTTATTTCGGGGTAATTAACGCGGGAAAAGAAAAGACCACTTTTGGATTTGTGATAAATAGCGAATGGGTAATCATGAAAGAGTGGGCTATCTCTGCAGCTACTGGCGCGAGGATCTTTTCAGCTCTCTCGATTCTTGCAAGCATCGTGGCGGTTATGGCTTATAGAAAGCGTTCACCGATAATCGTCCCAAGTTCGATTGCAACTTTTGGTATTTTTATGGCATTTATAACTTGGTCTGCATCTGGCAAATATATCCCATTCACGGGTCTATTGCAGGGCGCGCTTCTCTTAGCTGTTCCACTGGTTTTCGGTTCGATGTCTGGCTTGATTTGTGAACGGTCAGGTGTTATCAACATTGCGATTGAGGGACAGTTATTAGCTAGCGCTTTTGTATCTGGTGTTGTTGCAAGCGTGACTCACAATCCTTTTTGGGGATTATTGGCGGCACCGATTGCGGGGGCAACAATTTCATTCTTGCTTGCCACATTCGCTATCAAGTTTTCAGTTGATCAAGTTATCCTAGGTTTTGTAATCAATGTTCTAGTAATTGGTTTAACAAACTTCTTATATAGCAAAGTGTTAATTCCCTATCAATCTACTTGGAATACCTCACCGACTTTTGGCAAAATCGATATTCCGATACTTTCAAAAATTCCAATAATTGGTCCAATCCTATTTAGTCAGTCAATAGTGGTGTATCTGATGTATGTGATTGTTGGTGGAATAACCTTCGCTCTCTATAAGACCAAATGGGGGCTCCGTACCCGGGCAATTGGCGAGCACCCAACAGCGGCAGACACAGTTGGTATTGATGTAAATCGACTGCGCTTTAAAAATGTGATGATTGCTGGACTAGTTGCTGGCGTTGGCGGCGCATATTTCACAATTGGCTCAGTTGGCTCCTTTGGAAAAGAGATGACAGCCGGTGCCGGCTTCATCGCTCTAGCTGCGTTGATTTTTGGTAAATGGAGTCCGATTGGGGCGCTACTTGCTGCGCTGCTCTTTGGATTTGCCGATAATTTGCAGAGTACGTTGACAATTATTGGCGTATCTATTCCTTCAGAATTTATGTTGATGGCCCCTTATATTGCAACGATTATTGCAGTTACCGGTTTAGTTGGAAGAGTTCGAGCGCCGGCTGCCGATGGAATTCCATATCTACGTGGTGGCGTGCACTAGCCATGGAGATTAATTGGGAATTGCTACATAGCGAAGCAAAATCAATCATGCTACGGGCATATTCTCCCTATTCTAAATTTCCAGTGGGTGTTGCCGCTCTAGTTGATGATGGTCGGATAATTACTGGCTGCAATGTAGAGAACGCAAGCTATGGCCTTGGGCTATGCGCTGAATGTTCTCTGATTTCAAATCTGATTGGTAGTGGCGGCGGCAGACTCATCGCAGCGGTCTGTGTAGATGGCGCCGGTAATTTTCTCTCACCATGTGGCAGATGCCGCCAACTTCTCTTTGAACATGGTGGCAACAACCTTCTCTTTATGACGCCAGATGGACCGAATGCAATGTCTAGGCTTCTGCCTTGGGCATTTGGTCCGGATGACCTGCCTAAATGACAAGTGCATTTGACGCTGTAGAAATTATTGGTGCAAAGCGCGATAAAGCAGAGTTATCTGATCTACAAATTGATTGGATTATTGACGCCTACACAAAGGGTGTAGTCGCAGATGAGCAGATGTCTTCCCTGCTTATGGCAATTTTATTAAATGGCATGAACTCGCGTGAAATATCGCGGTGGACCGATGCGATGATCAATAGCGGTGAACGTATGGAATGGTCGATGCTTGATCGTCGAACCGTCGATAAACATTCAACTGGCGGTGTTGGCGACAAGATAACTCTTCCACTTGCGCCACTGGTAGCAGCTTGCGGTGGGGCAGTGCCTCAACTTTCTGGGCGCGGACTTGGCCACACTGGTGGCACCCTAGATAAATTGGAATCAATTCCCGGTTGGCGCGCATCGCTCTCTAACGCAGAGATGTTAGATGTAATTAAGAGTTGTGGCGCAGTTATCTGCGCAGCAGGAGCCGGACTCGCACCAGCCGATAAGAAGCTCTACGCCCTGCGCGATGTAACGGGCACTGTTCAATCGATTCCACTTATCGCCTCTAGCATCATGAGCAAGAAAATAGCTGAAGGCACTAGCGCGCTAATTTTAGATGTGAAGACTGGCTCTGGCGCTTTTATGTCAGATCCAAAGATGGCAAGTGAGTTGGCAAGAACAATGGTCCAACTTGGGATTCGCGCAGGTGTAAAGACTCGCGCTCTGGTAACTGCAATGGATGTACCACTTGGATTAACTGCAGGAAACGCCCTTGAAGTTCGTGAATCTGTCGAGGTTCTCGCAGGCGGTGGACCAAGTGATGTAGTTGAATTAACGATTGTTTTAGCGCGCGAGATGTTGGATGCTGCGCAGATCAAACCACTTATGGATCCAGCAGATGCGCTTAAAAATGGCGCAGCGATGGATAGTTGGAAGGCGATGATTCGGGCGCAAGGTGGGGATCCAGATGCCAAGTTGCCAGTTGCAAAAGAGTCGAAAACTTATCTGGCAACAAGTGATGGAACTATCTCATCGATGGATGCAATGGCAGTTGGAATTTCTGCGTGGCGACTTGGCGCTGGGCGCTCAAAGCAGGGGGAACAGGTCTCATATGGCGCAGGAATTGAAATTCACGCTAAACCGGGGGCGAAGATTTCAAAGGGAGATGTCATCTTCACCTTACATGCAGATGATTCGGCGAGATTTGATCGCGCGCAGAGCGCGCTAGAAGGCGCAGTTACAATTAGCCAAGATGGTTCGGTCGCAGAGCGGCTTCCGCTAATTATTGAGAAGATTGAGGGGTGAGATGACACTTACCGCAATCCCCAACGCAGAGCAGATCAAGCGACTTCCAAAAGCAGTAATTCATGATCATTTGGATGGTGGACTTCGCCCAGAGACGATTATCGAGCTAGCGGAGGCAATAAATTATCCACTTCCAGAAAATGACCCAATAAAACTTGCAGATTGGTTCTTTGAGGCATGCAACTCTGGATCTCTAGTGCGTTACATCGAAACTTTTGAGCACACGATTGCTGTGATGCAGACTAAAGAGGCGATCACTCGGGTTGCAAAGGAGTGCGCATTAGATCTGGCACGAGATGGCGTTGTCTATGCTGAAGTTCGCGGCGCCCCAGAACTCTTCACTCGCGAGGGTTTAAGTTTAGATGAGGTGATCGAAGCGACTATTGCTGGCTATCGGCTAGGTGAGAGAGAGGCGAAGAGTGAAGGCTTAACTATTCGGGTTGAATCTATTCTCTGCGCCCTTCGCCAAAATCCACATGCCCAAGAAGTTGCTGAGAAGGTTGTTAAGTATCGCGATTCTGGAGTCGTGGGTTTTGATATTGCCGGCCCCGAAGATGGATTTCCTCCAACTAATCAATTAGATACCTTTAATTATCTACGCCAAGAAGATGCGCATTTCACAATTCATGCTGGCGAGGCATATGGCCTTCCATCTATCTGGCAGGCCATTCAGATGTGCGGCGCCGAACGCCTGGGCCACGGTGTACGGATTATTGAAGATATTGATTTCAGTCGATCAGAGCCAAAGCTCGGAAGGCTCTCGGCATATATTCGCGACCGGAGAATTCCGCTAGAGCTATGTCCGACCTCAAATCTGCAGACCGGGGCAGCAAAAGATATTGCTTCACATCCAATCGGTGCTTTAGCAAAACTTAGATTTCGAATAACAATTAATACCGATAACCGACTTATGAGTAGAACCTCGATGAGCAATGAAATGATCGAAGTTGTGAAAGCTTTCAACTGGAACTTTCAGGATCTGCAGCGAGTAACAATTAATGCTCTTAAGAGTTCATTTATTCCCTTTGAAGAGCGCCTTGCGATAATCGAGGAGATTGTCAAACCAGGCTACCTAGCTATAGCGAGCGAATAGTTCATCTAGCGCACCTTTAACCTGCGCCATTAAAGTTTTTGTATTAACTGCCTCGCCAGTTATCTCGATGTAACACTTCAATTTTGGTTCAGTTCCGCTTGGTCTAATAATGGCTCGGATATCTCCGGCGAGCCAGATTCGAAGCCCTTCAGTAGGAGTGGGGGATAGAGCCAGATCTTCAAAGCTAATAACTTTTATTCCAGCAATCTCACCTGGTGGATTCCGTCGTAGATCGCTCAAAATCCTATTTCGTATCTCTAGCTCATCTACCCTAATTGAAATCTGTGAAGTTAAATGCAGGCCGATCTCATCCCAAATTTTCTCTAAGTAATCAGAGAGCGAGAGCTTATCTGCCAATAGCTCCGAGTAAATTTGTGCGGCAAGTAAGGCCGCTGAAATTCCATCTTTATCATTAACGCTCGTCGGATCTACGCAATAGCCAATCGCCTCTTCATAACCGAAGATTAGGCCTTCAACCTTTGAGAGATATTTAAAGCCAGTTAAGGTCTCCTGATATTTAAGGTTAAATTTTGCAGCGATCTTCGAAAGTGCGCTTGAAGAGACAATCGTCGTAGCTAATACACCGTCTTTACTACTATTTTTGCTCGCAATGTAATAGCCAAAAATTGTTCCAAGTTGATCACCAGTAAGCATTGAGAAATTTCCATCTAGGCCTTTAGCAGCGACCGCGCATCGATCAGCATCGGGATCATTTGCTATCACCAAATCCGCCCCCTCGCTCTTAGCGAGAGAGATAGCAAGATCTATGGCGCCGCTCTCTTCTGGATTTGGGAATTTAACTGTAGGAAATGTGGGATCAGGCTCTGCCTGCTCGGTTACAAGAATTGGTCTCTGAAACTTTGCTCTCTCAAATACTGAAAGAAGAGTCTGGGTACCTACGCCATGCATTGCGGTGTAAACAATTCGCGCCTTAGCGCTCTCGCCTCTATCTGCAGCTACCCGTGAAATATAGGACTCAATAATTTCTTCGCCAACAATCTGCCACTTATCGCCACGAGGTAGCGGCCATTTAACCTCTGCGATATTGGCTGCGATCTGCAAATCTGCAGGTGAAATAATTTGGCTACCGCGATAGCCGGTGCCATCAACTTCGCCACCCAAATAAACTTTGTAGCCATTATCCAGAGCGGGATTATGGCTAGCGGTAATCATAATTCCACAATCCATGCTGAGTTCATTTACTGCAAATGCCAGCACTGGGGTTGGCAACTCGCGTGGCAGCAGGTAAACATCTAACCCCGCACCTGAAAATATTTCGGCGCTCTCGGCCATAAATTCTTTTGAACCATTTCTTGCATCGCGGCCAATTACTACGCGGCTTAAATTTCTAGATTTCAGGAATTGTGCTATACCCGCGGCTGTTCGAGCGACAACTGCGCAATTCATTCCTGAGGGACCGGGCCTTACCTCGCCTCGAAGACCTGCAGTACCAAATTGTAGAAATCCACTAAATGATTTTCTAAGTTCTATTTCGTTTGACTCATCTAGCCAGGTACGTAGCGCACTTGCCGTTTTAGTATCAGGATCTTTCGCAATCCAATCTAGAATTTCTAAACGCAAACCCTCTTCGATCACAGCTGCTTTAGAACCTTTGCTAGAAGCTGACCCATATTTCCGGCGGCCGCTTTCCCGGCCTCCATAACTTCAGTATGACTTAACTTCTCACCAGTTACGCCGGCAGCAGCATTTGTTACCAAGGAGATTCCAAGAATTTCAGCCCCTAAAGCATGCGCCGCAATCGCCTCAGGTACCGTCGACATACCAACCAAATCTGCGCCAACCGTACGCAACATATTTATCTCTGCGGGTGTCTCATATGCAGGTCCGCGCCAGTGAACATATACACCTTCGGCAAGAGTTGGATCCTCATGCTTAACAAGATCACGAATTCGCTTGCTATACAAATCGGTTAGATCGACAAAATCTGCGCCAATCAATGGGCTAGTTGCGGTCATAGAAATATGATCGCGGATAAGAACCGGTTGTCCAACTTTGTAATCTCTATTAATCCCTCCACACGCATTTGTCAGGACTACAACTTTGCATCCAGCCTTGACTGCAGTGCGAACCCCGTGGACTACTGGTTCCAAGCCCAGACCTTCATATAAATGTGTTCGGCCGAGAAATACCAAGGCTGAAATAGCTCCGTTAGCGCCAGCAATTTCATAAGAGCGAACTAGGCCACCATGGCCGGCAACCGTCGGCGCTGGAAAGCCTGGCAGCTTGGTAACTGCAAACTCATGTGTTGGCTCACCAAGTGCAATGGTTGCCGGCATCCAGCCCGATCCCATTACAAGTGCAACGCTATGTTCTGCTTTTCCAGTTAGCTCGGCAATCTTCTTTGCAGCTAACTCGGCATAACCAATTGGGTCGCTATATAAATCACTCATAGCCCTAACCTACCCGTTCTTTATCTGATCTTTAGAGCTCATATTGGCCATATGGTGTTTGCGGCAGAGCACTTCATATAGAACTTGCGCATCAGGCGCCGTATCACCAGGAACAAGTTGCTCGCCTTCACGGGTCATCTTTCCATCGACGATACGTGCATTATGTGTTGCTCGCAGACCACACCAGCAGAGAGCTTCGACCTGTAGGGGATTGACCCGATCAGCTAACTCAACTAAACGCATTGATCCTGGGAAAAGTGAAGTTCTAAAGTCACTTAAAATTCCGAAGGCAAAGACATCGACCCCTAAAATATCAACAATTCTTGCGAGCTGATCTATCTGCCCACTCTCGTAAAACTGCGCTTCATCAAAGATGAGATAGTCGAGTTTTCCATTTGCTCTCTGGGCCTTATCAACGAAGTCGAAGATATCCATGTCGATATCAACTTCGATCGCTGCGCTCTGTAGTCCAAGTCGTGAAGAGATAATCCCAGCACCGGCACGATCCTTATTTGTAAAAACTAAACCGTGGCGACCGCGGCTCTCGTAGTTGTGCGCAGTTTGCAGGGCGAGGGTGGATTTACCGCTATCCATAGTTCCACAGTAATAAATTAGTTGGGCCATAGCGGCAGTTTGGCATATTCCAGAGCGAAATTGGTGAACTTCAACCTAGCGCTAGCGATTTATCTGTAATTTATTGGCCCGTGTAGTACTTACCAATAATAGCCAGAGATTTATCTAGAATTTCAAGACCTAAATTAGCATCGGCCTCAGAGATGTTGCATGGCGGACATAAGTGAATGCGATTGAAGTTTGTAAATGGCATCATGCCATTGGCCTTGCAGGCAGCAACTAGTTCGTTCATTGCCGGGCTGGTTCCGCCATAAGGAGCTAGCGGCTCGCGAGTATCGCGGTTAGTTACTAAATCAACACCCCAGAAAACTCCGGCCCCACGGATATCGCCAATTACCTTATGTTTTTGCGCTAATTTATCGAGACCTGGTGCAAATATTTTTGCACCGATATTAGTTGCGTTCGCAAGCATCTTCTCTGATTTCATGACATCAATAGTCGCGACGGCAGCTGCGCTAGCTAGGGGATGGCCCATATAGGTAAGACCACCTGGAAATACTTGTTGGTCAAAGGTCTTTGAAATCTCTTCGCTAATTACTACTCCGCCGAGTGGTACATAGCCAGAGGTAACACCCTTAGCGAAGGTAATTAGATCTGGATGTACGTCAGAGCTTTGGAAGGCAAACCATTTTCCAGTACGTCCAAATCCAGCCATCACTTCATCAGCAATCCACTTGATCTGATACTTATCGCAGAGTGCGCGAACTCCTTCTAGGTAACCGTTCGGAGGGGTGAGCACGCCTGCAGTACCAGGAACAGATTCAATCAATATGGCAGCAATCGTGTTTGGACCTTCAAAGATTATTGTCTGCTCGAGATGTTCTAGTGCACGAGCACATTCTTCGGCTTCGGTAGTTGCCCAAAACGCAGATCGATATAAATAAGGACCCCAGAAGTGAACATGGCCAGCGGCGAATTCATTTGGGAATCTGCGCGGATCGCCTGTTGCATTTATCGCAGCGCCAGTATTTCCGTGATAAGAACGATAAGTCGATAGAATTTTATGTTTGCGAGTATGGATTCGACACATTCGAATCGCATTCTCAATTGCATCTGCGCCACCATTTGTGAAGAAGACCTTTACAAAATCTGCGCCGGCAACTTCAACAATTCGCTTAGCAGCTTCATTTCTAGTATCACTCGCATGCTGAGGGGCCAGCGCAGTAAGAATTCCTGCTTGCTCTTGGATCGCTGCGACAACAACAGGGTGTTGGTGGCCGATATTTGTGAAGACTAATTGTGATGAGAAATCTAGATATTCCTTGCCATCAAAGTCCCAGAATCTTGAACCCGAACTCTTAGCAACAGGTATCGGAGAGATAGCACCTTGGGCCGACCAAGAGTGAAAGACATACTTGTGATCATCTGCGCTAACTTCAGCGTTGCTCTTCACCTCGCGCTTGCTTTGATCCATCTTCAACCCCTAGCCATTGGACGAATTTGGACAATTATCCGCATCCCTAATTGGCGTCATCTTATTGCCCTGGCGTAGATTGTCGCCATGAGTCAGATAACAAATACTGGGGAAATTTCCCAAATTACGCATTGGATCAATGGCGAACTAGATAGCCAGAAGCCAGAACGCACCAGCGAGGTATTTAATCCCGCGACCGGAAAAGTCACTGGCAGCGTTGCCCTTGCGAGTGTTGCGACCGTTGATCGCGCAGTAGCTGCAGCCACAAGCGCATTCAGCGAATGGCGCCACAGCTCGCTTACAAAGCGAACTCAAGTTCTCTTCGCCTTCCGCGAGCTTGTTCTACAGAATAAAGAGAATATCGCCGCGTTGATTACTGCCGAACACGGAAAAGTATTGAGCGATGCTGCTGGTGAAGTCACTCGCGGCCTTGAAGTTGTTGAATTTGCATGCGGAATCCCACACCTTCTAAAAGGTGGTTTCTCCGAGGAAGTCTCTACGGGTGTCGATGTTTACTCGATTCGCCAGCCGCTAGGACCAGTTGCAATCATCTCGCCATTTAACTTTCCTGCGATGGTGCCGATGTGGTTCTTCCCAATCGCAATCGCTTGCGGAAATTCGGTTGTGTTAAAGCCATCTGAGAAAGATCCAAGTGCGGCTATGTTAATCGCCGAACTTTGGAAGCGAGCCGGGCTACCTGATGGCGTATTTAACGTAGTACATGGCGATAAAGAATCTGTTGATGCGCTGCTAAATCACCCAGGCATTAAATCAATATCTTTTGTTGGATCTACTCCAATAGCAAAGTATGTTTATGAGACCGGAACAAAAGCTGGCAAGCGCGTGCAAGCACTTGGTGGCGCCAAAAACCATATGGTCGTACTTCCAGATTGCGATTTAGAACTAGCGGCTGATGCGGCAATCAATGCAGGTTTTGGCTCAGCAGGTGAGCGGTGCATGGCAATTTCTGCAATCGTTGCGGTTGAGCCAATTGCAGATCAATTAATTAGCCTTATTAAATCCCGAATGGTGAAGATTAAAACTGGTGATGGAACCCAAGGCGCTGATATGGGACCACTTGTTACCAAAGTTCACCGCGACAAAGTTGCCTCTTATATCGAAGCAGGAGAGAAGGCTGGTGCGACTCTTGTAGAGGATGGCCGAAAAGTTAAGGTTGATGGCGAAGGCTTCTTCCTTGGACCGACTCTCTTTGACAATGTCACACCAGAGATGAGCATATATAAGGAAGAAATTTTCGGGCCGGTACTTAGCGTATTGCGCGTAAAAACTTACGATGAGGCGCTGGCCTTAGTAAATGAGCATCCTTACGGAAATGGAACTGCGATATTCACGAATGATGGTGGCGCTGCAAGGCGTTATCAGAATGAAGTCGAAGTTGGAATGGTCGGCATCAACGTACCTATTCCAGTTCCCATGGCCTACTTCTCCTTTGGTGGCTGGAAGAACTCATTATTTGGTGATTCGCACGCACATGGAACCGATGGCGTTCAATTCTTCACGCGCGGAAAAGTTGTAACAAGTCGCTGGCTAGATCCGAGCCATGGCGGCATCAATCTTGGGTTTCCACAAAATAGTTAATCTAAAATGTTAAATATTCGCCCAGTATCAGAGGCTGATAAATCTAGCTGGGCTCCTCTTTGGGATGGATATTTGGAATTTTATAAGACCCAGCTGCCCCAGGCACAGAGTGATTTAACTTGGCAGCGATTAATCGACCCAGACTTTAATCTTTATGGCTTGGTCGCGCAAAGGGATGGAAAATTGCAGGGGCTAACTCATTACTCGTTCCAAATCTCGAGTTGGGCACCGAAGAACTTCTGTTATCTTGAAGATCTATTTGTTGATCCGCAAGTTCGCTGTGGTGGCATAGGGCGCGCACTTATTGATGGTGTTCGAGATGTTGCACTTTCATCAGGTTCTTCTAGGCTTTACTGGAATACAGATGCTACTAATTCAACTGCCAGGAAACTCTATGATTCATATATCTCTGAGTCCGGAAAAGTTCAATACCGAATCCAATTCGCATCTGATTACGAAGAGGATATGTAATAGACTCAAAGAATGACAAATAGTTCAAAAATATTATTCGAACAAGTCGACGCAGCCGAAGAACGTTGGCTGGCCAAGGTTTTAAAAGATGAAACCTTTGGAGGTGTGCTACTTCTATTAGCAGCAGTCCTGGCAATTTTTGTGGCTAATTCTCAGCTCTCAGATCATTACTCAGATTTTCTAAATACCAAGGTGGCAATACCTGGCCTAGATCTAAATTTGACTGTATTGCATTGGATCTCAGATGGGTTACTGGCAATCTTTTTCTTGGTCGCAGGCCTTGAACTTAAACACGAGCTCGTTCACGGCTCATTAGCAACACCGAGCCGTGCGCTGGTACCAGTTACCGGAGCCATTGCAGGAATGATCCTGCCGATCGCGCTTTATTTACTTCTTCTACGCGGTGATAGCGCCGCCTTAGAAGGATGGGCGATTCCAATGGCTACAGATATTGCATTTGCTCTTGCAGTACTAGCAATTGCTGGCAGATCACTTCCAAACGAGCTAAGAGCATTTCTTCTAACAGTTGCAGTGGTAGATGACCTTGGCGCAATATCGGTGATTGCAATCTTCTATTCAAATAAGACCGACCTTGTGATGCTTGCTTTAACAGTGGTGCTTCTAGCTTGCTATTGGCTTGCTCACAAAATGAATATTGCTAAGTGGTATGTCGCAATCCCGCTTGGACTTTCAATCTGGTGGGCGACCTACCAGTCAGGTGTTCATGCAACTGTCGCAGGTGTTGCTATTGCTCTGCTAACACCAAATAGAGCAAAGAGCTATGAATCCACGACGCCAGCTGACATTACAGAGAAATTCTTCAGACCCATAAGTATTGTTCTTGTAATTCCACTCTTTGCATTTGCGTCAGCCGGTGTAGATATTCGAGACTTCGGATTTAGTGAGACGCTCTTTAGTTCGATAAGCTTCGGAATAATTATTGCCTTAGTCTTTGGAAAGGCAATCGGGATTTTGGGCGCAACGTACTTGGTAACCCGTCTAACAAAGGCCACTTTGAGCCCAGCGATGAGATGGGGAGATGTAATAGCAATTGGACTGTTGTCAGGAATTGGCTTTACCGTCTCACTTTTGATAGTTGAATTGAGCTACGAAGATTCACCGGGTCTTATGGCTAATGCCAAAATGGGAGTTCTAGCAGCCAGCCTAGTTGCATCGCTCCTGGCGATAGCGGCCCTTCAATATCGCGCATTTCAAATTCGACAGAGAGATTGATTTTAATACTTTTTAAAAATTAATTAATTCGACCAGCGCTCTGACATATGAGCAAAACGGTCCTCGATCTCTTTAGGGTTTTCAAAATCACGTTTCCAACGGTTCTCGTGCAATTTTTCGGCGAGCATCTCATTATTAAAATATTCGCGAATGGGGCCTTCATCTTCTAGGCCTAAGAAAGTAAGCAATTTCTGGTAGGAATTCTCACGATCATGAATAATTAAATCCTCCAATTTTAAAGCTAACCGTTGATTACTAGGAATTTTTGCTAAAGATTCTTCGGCCATGTCAGTCCGGCGCAGCCACCACTGCATTGCATCGTCTAAATTATTTGGTCCCCAGGGCTCTCGAACGACAGAGGCGATTGTGTCTAGCGGATTTCGCTTCATCTCAATAAATTTTGCATCTGGCAAAAGGCGGGCAATGGATGCAGAGTGCATAATGTTTGGGGGACTAGTGTCCATCCAATTTGGCTCACTCTTGTATTGTCGCTGCGCATTTACAAAACCATAGAAGAAATTGCGTGCAGCGCTCTCTAAATCGTGCCTCGCTTCCTCCTGCAATTTAGCCAAGAGAGATTTAAGGTTTTTCCTCGTGATGCCAAGATGTAATCCACTGTTCTGGCCAAGTCGATTTGTGCGCTCAAACCAGTTATCCAACATCCGAGCAGAGAACTTCTTCATCCGGGCTTCATAGGATTTATGAGGAAAGAGCTTTAGATAGAGCTCGGTCTTCTTAGAAATCTCACCACTGGCAAAATCTCGCATGCCATATGCAACATCTGTTAGCGAGAATACATCTGTTAGAAATTTAATCTCATAGGGTTTTCCACACTTAACCTGGGAATGTTTTCCAAGCAACTTACCAACAATTGTCGTGCCGCTTCTGCCGGTTCCACCTGAGAAAATCGGCATGAACTTAGAACTCATGGAAGAAAAATAACCTCCTAAAAGTTTGATAGCAACGCTCACACGCCAGTTCTAATCAGAGTTTTGGGAAAAAAAGACCGCTTTTGGGTTGAATCATTCGCAAATCAATCCAATTTGTAGAGGGCCAATAGCAATGCTGCCGTGAACATGATTGCTGCGATAACGAAGTCAAGAACTCGCCAGAAGATTGGCTGAGTCATATAGGTAGATGCGGCTCGGGCGCCATAACCAAGGGCAAAGAACCAACAGGTGCTTGATATGACTGCGCCTATTGCAAAGAGCCACTTATCTGAACCAAACTGATTTGCAATACTGCCAAGAAAGATCACGGTATCTAGATATACGTGAGGATTTAGATATGTGAAGGCAAAAAGTGTGGCAATTACTTTTCGCTTTGAAACAACTTTATTTGAACCTAACGCGAGAGATCTATTCTCAAAAGCAGAGAAGAGAGTTTTGGAGCCAAACCAGAGAAGATATGCAACTCCAAACCATCTTATGTACTCAATTAAGGATGGCACCGACTTTATGAGTGCGCCTAGGCCACCGGCTCCTAAAACAATGAGCAGGGCATCTGAAAGCGAGCAGAAGATGACAACAAGTAGCACATGGCTTCTAGCCAAACCTTGTGAAATTACAAAAGCATTCTGAGCGCCGATGGCGATGATCAGAGATAATCCAGTTAGTAACCCCGAAATAAGTGCTAACACGATATTAAATTAATAACCAACAGAGAGCCTACTTAAGCAATAAGCCTGGATTGCTGCCCAGACCCATAGAAGCATCCAAAACTGCTCCATGCAGAATTTTAGCTGCCTCTGTAGTCAAAAAGAGTCCGAGTTCGGCAATTTCACTTGGATCAATTAAACGAAACTTCGGAAGAGAGGCAATCACTAACTTTCGCTCTGCATCATTTAAAGCATCTAGTGTGCTCGCACGGAACATCGGTGTATCAGTAGCTCCAGGACAAATTGTGAAAACTTCGACACCGCTCTGTGCCAGATCGGCACCAAGTGAGCGCCCGAGGAAAGCAACAGCTGCCTTACTCATCCCATCGGCGTAACTAAATCCAGTAAATTGTGTAATACCGCCGCCCACAGAGGAGATCAAAATAATTTTGCCAGAACCTCGCTCAAGCATCTTTGGTAATAAAAGATTACTTAGCCACAAAGTCCCAATCGCATTAACTTTTATTAGCGCCTCAGCTTGTTCGTGAGGAGTATTTGCAACCCTTTCGACGGTCTTTGAGCCCAAGCCAGCATTGTGAATAATTACATCAGGGACTCCTGGCAGAGTTTCAACAAAGGATTTTACAGAATCGTGATCTGCCAGATCCAGTTTAAAATCGATAACTTTCCCCACGTCGTATGATTTAGAGACCTCTTTGGAATTTTCAGAGGCGTTCAAGTAGGTGAACCAGACTTCATGGCCACTTTTTGCAAACACATCTACAAATGCTCTACCTATGCCACTTGTCCCACCAGTTACAAGTACTTTTTTACTCATCAGTGACTCCAAGTGTTAATGGTTATGGGTCGGATTCTATGTGCTTTAAGTTCTTTTGCACTAGCTTTAATCAAATTAGTTCGGATTTTTCTAGCTCTCTTTCGGCTTAAACAAAAGTTCATCTATCCCAATCCGATTAGCCTTAAATGAGTTAACAGGTGAGCCACTTGGATAACCAATAGCTAAACCACAAAGTAGTCGGTAATCCTTTGGGATCTCAAACTCTCGCCTTACGACATCGTCCCAAATATTTACCGCCCCTTGCGCGCAAGTTCCAAGACCATAACCATGTGCCGAGAGCATCAAATTTTCCATCATGAGTCCGGCATCAGAGGCGGCATATAAATGGAGACTCTTGTGGATATAGATAAACATTTCAACAGGTGCACCGAAGAATGAATAGTTCTTGCCCCATTGCTTATCTCTTGCCTCACGATCACCGCGCTTAACACCGAATAATTCGTAGAGCTCTTTTCCTACTCTCTGCGCCCTGGGCTTTAGCTCGGCTGCATAAGGCTTAATAATGCTTCGATTACTAGTTGGCAGTCCGTATCGCGTGAAGATAAGACGCAATTTGTTCCTGATGCCCTTTCGCATTATCTTTGAGAGTACGCCCCACCTAGATAAAAACTCATTGCTAATTCGCTCCTTAACTTCACCAGTTGCTACCGCAATCTTAAATGGCCGGGTATTGGACCAACTTGGTGCGGTAAGGGCATCAGTCAATATTTGATCAAGAATCTCTTGAGGAACTGGAGTCGGAAGAAAATCGCGAGTCGATCTACGGGATGCTAAAAATTGCGAAACCCAGGCCGCATTACGCTCACCAGAATCTGAAATCATCGCCGTATCTTACTGCGATAGGTTAAAGGCGTGAGATTTGCAGCAAGACTCTTTACCCTTTTCTGTCTTTCAACAATCGCTATAGCTCCTTCAGTAGCTCACACCATACTGCTTGACACGGTTCCAAAACGTGATCAAATCATCTCTACCTTTCCAAATGAGATCTCCCTTACTTTCGATGAAGATCTACTGACCATAGATGAGAGAGAGATCAACTCTTTCGAGGTCGTTAGCTCTACGGGCAAGTCCGTACGGCTCTTACCACCGAAAATAATGGGCGCAAAGATTTCGGCCACCGTAAACGATGGTGCCCTTGATTTTGGAAGCTATACCGTCTCATATCGAATTGTTGCCGGCGATGGCCATGTAGTTGAAACCTCGTATAACTTCACCTATCAGAGCGAAAATCTGGATGAAGAAATTATTGAAAGACAGATGGATGAGAGCTCGCCTTCAAGTGGTGAGAGCGCTACGGATAGCCAAACATTTCTAAATCTAAATTTTGCAATTGTCTTAGTAGTTGTATTACCGCTATTACTCATATTGACCTGGTTCTTTATTCGTCGGTACAAGAAGGGCTAGACGAAGATACTGGGATTGAAGCAGTGACGCCCACAATATTAATTCCCAAGAATACAGTTCTACGCGAATCTAGTTGTTTCTCACTAACCCTAATTAAGTGTAGATAGTACATATTCGTATCTACTTATTCCCTAGGGTGTTAGGGGATTGTTGGGAAGTTAACCCTGAAGCCGAGAATGGAAAGAAAGCTTGAAAAGAGTTATTCACGCACGGAAAATATCGTGCTCGACGGTAATCACCAAGGACCTAAACGTTGCCTTCTCCAACAATCGCAGATATTGCGTCCGAATCCTGACTATGTACTCAATTTTCAGCGGATACGGAAAACTATTTTCTGATATAAAATTTGGTCATGAGCAATGAATCGAATTTACCTAGGACAGCGCTTATTACAGGGGCAGGGAACTCGAAGGGGATCGGTTTCGCAACAGCGAAAGCGTTGGGGTTACTTGGATATCGAATTGGGATTACTTCGACTAGTGATCGGATCTGGGATCGCGTGAAGGAGTTGGAAATTTCGGGCGTCGAAGCATTTGGTTACATTGCTGATTTAACACTCGAAGAAGAGGCAGATGCGCTGGTCAATGCGGTTATTGAACGTTTTAACTCCCTAGACGTCTTGGTTAACAATGCAGGAATGACAAGCATTAGCAATCCGGCAGAAGACGGTGAAGGTCCGCTTGAGAATTACACCTTACCCAGTTGGCAATTAGCCATTTCCCGAAATTTGGACACGACAATGTTAGTCAGTAAGGGGGCTATGCCATTTCTCAAGAAGAGTGCAGCCGGTAGAGTGATAAATGTTGCAAGCGCAACCGGTCCAGTTTTGGTTATGCGAGATATGGTTGCATATGCGACCGCAAAGACAGCGCTGATAGGTTTCACGAGAGCCGTCGCCTTAGATTATGCACACTTACCATTGACTGTTAATGCCGTTGCCCCTGGCTGGATAGCAAGTTCGACTGACTCCGAGCATGAGATTCGCCAAGGTGCAGCTGTCCCGATGAGGCGTCGCGGTACTTCCGATGAAGTAGCGAGCGCAATCGTTTGGCTGGCCAGTCCTGGTGCTTCTTACATTACGGGACAGTGCATAGTTTTGGACGGTGGTAACGCTTTACCTGAAGAACGTGACGGCCAAGGAATCGTATTTTCATAGGCCGCACCAATTGTGGCAAGGATGGTCTCAAAAGTGTTTAGCAAAGCACGAAAATAGAAAGATTCGAAGTAAAAAGTGGATTGTTAAGGGTTCGAACCTACGACCCCTACCTCTTCTCTTTCGAGTGTGCACACCGCTAAAATTGAACAATGCAATATCAACCTCTGCCTTTGCCAATTGATAAATCTCTCGCCCGCGGTAATGATTTCTTCGAACACATGAACTCTCGCCGGAGTGTGCGTATGTTCTCACCAGAGCCTGTCCCACGAGAGTTGATCGAGATTGCAGTTAGGACTGCCAATACTGCACCAAGCGGTGCTAACCAGCAGCCTTGGTTCTTCTGTGCAACATCTGATCCGATTCTAAAACACCGCATACGTGAAGCTGCGGAGATTGAAGAGCGTGAGAATTATGAAGGCGGCCGCATGCCATCGTCATGGCGAAAAGCTATTGCTCATCTAGGCACTAACTCCAATAAGGAATATCTCGACATAGTTCCGTGGATTGTCGTTTGTTTTGCACAGAAGTCTCAAATTCTTCCTGACGGATCATCACAAAAGAATTATTACGTTAATGAATCTGTTGGCTTGGCCTGCGGAATGTTTATCTCAAGCCTTCACACAATGGGTCTTTCTACTCTCACGCATACACCCAACCCGATGGGTTTCTTGAGCGAGATATTCGAGAGACCCGCAACCGAACGCCCTTACATTCTTTTCCCAGTTGGCTATCCAGCTAAAGATTGCATCGTGCCGGATCTAGAACGAAAAGAACTCAGCAAGATTTTGAAGGTATATTCTCTATGATGATCTTCTCGCAACACGCAGGCTCGTTTAGGCGCAAGTCTGGAGTTATCGGGGAGAGATAGCTAGGAAAGGCAGGGGGGTAGATATTTATCCTAAAAAAACTAGAATCAAAGTATGAAGTCACGACTAATAGGCGTTCTGACTATTCTCGCCTTGTCCATAAGTGCGACCGCTATGCCAGTAAGTGCTGCAGTCAAAGTAGGGGCTAAGTGCAAAGTAGTTGGTCAGATAAAGGCGAAGAAAAGCAAGGAATTTACTTGCATAGCCAAAGGCAAGAAACTGGTGTGGAGCAAGGGTAAAACGACGAAAAAGATAGTTCCTCAAGTAACACCAACACCAACGACAGCGAAGGCCAGTTTTTCATTCACATACAACATTGATAAGAGCGTGCCTAAAGATTATGCGGTTAAGTTCAGAGATACT
>ERZ889217.241-NODE-241-length-36258-cov-20.592216_pt1 | contig 36258 bp, 28 predicted proteins | sample MGYA00521098_ERZ889217 | MGnify/ENA primary metagenome ERZ889217 (study PRJEB32303, sample SAMEA104408613) | aquatic metagenome | biome: Brackish water; feature: Pelagic; material: water | place: Baltic Sea | collected 2014-06-10T22:04:00 | depth 2,362 m ... | reverse complement strand
GCAGGGGAGGCGAGGGGGTCGGCAAACGCTCGCGGAAAGCGAACGAGTGGTGAGATGGCATGGTCGCGCCTGGCGAACACAGCTTGACCCAGGGAAATCCCTGATGCGCCTAGTAAAGCGAGAGTGTCGATCCGTCGGGCCAGCAGACCACGGGCTGCCGAGTGAAGAGCACACGGCCGGCCAGCGAGCGAATCTCCGCTGGCTGACGCCCTACTCTCAACCAATCGATCAGCGAGGCCCGGGTCATGATGCTCGAATCAGAGATGTCCCAGGCCCGGCAGGCCTCGCCCCAGAGCGAGTCGAGCCGGCGGCGGCGAACATGGATCGTGTCGAAGCCATACCACTCACCCGGCTGGGCAATGACGAAAGCACCGTAATCCCTCGCCACTGCTCGCACCGCTGCATCGAGATCGACTACTGCGGTTTGGAGGTCCTTGAGCGGCAGCGGACAGCCAGGCACATAGCACCCCTTCAGGAGTCGGTACCGAACCGGTCCGGTCCGGGCGACGCTCGCCAACGGGAGGCCCGTGACCGCCAGGCGGCCACCTCGGTCGGCCAGTCGCGCGAGACCCTCTCGCACCCAATTCACGGTCTGAGTCACCGAGAATCCATACATCAGGTCGTTGCCGATGTCGGTAATGATCGCCAGAAGTCGCCGGTCGCAGGTCGGGGGCGTGAGCCGGTCGAGCGCCCGCCACAGTCCGCAGTGGAGGATCGACGGTAGCCGCCGCCAGGCCACGCGGCTGTTGACGCCGTAGGAGCGGCCGTGGCCCGCGGCCGCCAATATGATCGGAGCAGCGACACTCCTCCGGACGGCGGCCACCAGCCGGGGCAGGCCGCGAGAAAGATTGCTCGCGCCCAACGCGACCACCACCGTCTGCTGATCCATCGGGCAGTTCATCGCCGCCACGGCCCACCGCCCAGGGAGAGGCTCTGCCAGCAGGAGGCGGCGAGCATCGCGAACATGATTCCGAGGAAGGGTTCGCCGCGGGTGTAGGCCCAGTAGGCCACACCGCCCCCGACGCCCACGCCAATCATCCCGGCGATTCCCTGGGCCTGCATGACGCCAGCGGCGAGCAGCCCCTCCCGCACGATCTGCCCGCCGTCGAGCGGCGGCACTGGCACGAGATTCAACAGTGGCCAGAAGATGTTCACCCAAAGCAGGAAGTTGAGCACCGCCTGAATAGCCTGCGAATCGATCTCCTGCCCGGCGTAGAGACCCAGCGCCCTGCCGATCGAGGGAATCGGAAAGGGCACGAACCAGCCCCCCGCCTTGAGCGCTGCGATGATCAGGGCTGCCAGCAACAGCTGGGCCAAGGGGCCTGCGGCCGAGACGAGCAGCCGCTCGAGTGGCCGGAGCGAGATCCGACGGCCCCAGACTTCGGGTATCGCCAGGCCACCGAATTGATAGATGACGATGTGGGCCGGCTGGCCGAAGAAGCGGAAGGCGAGGGCGTGGCCTAGTTCGTGGACGAGGATCGACACGAGTACCACACCCACCCAGAGGATCAGATAGCCGATCAGAGCCCTCTGATCGCCGCGGGCGAAGGACTGGCAGGTGCCGAAGCCCAGCAAGGTCGAGGTCAGCCAAAACCAGGGCGACACCCGTACCCGGATGCCGGCCAGTTCAAACTGTAAGTCTGCGGATGTCGGCTGGGGCTCGGCGAGCAGCATGTCCTGGAGAATACCCGATTCCGTCAGGCGGCCTCGCGTCGCCCCGCCAACGACACGGATGCCGCGGATCCGCCGGCAATCGCCAACACCGCCGAGGCGGCTCGGGCCGCCGAGCCAGGCTGAGCTACCCGCGCTGCGACCGCCGCCACCCGGGCCCTGGCCCGACCGATGGCTGCCGGATCCTGCAGCCATTCGGCCACGTGGGCAACGACTCGCTCCGCCGGATCCTGCACGGCGAGATACTCGGGGAAAACCGCCTCGGGATCGGCTGGGGGCACGCTCCGCGGCGGCAGCAGCACCGGTGAAGCCCGGCCAATCGGCTCCCGGCAGGCGAGCAAATTTACCAGCGTGATGAATCGGGCGCGGCGCAGGAAGCTCTGAAGCACATAGCCGAAGCCGCCGACCCGATAGATGATCACGGTCGGCACCCGAGCCGCGAGCAGTTCCAACGACACCGAACCGCTGACTGCGATCGCGGCATCGGCTGTTTCCATCAATTCCCGTGCCTGGCCCGCCACGATCCTCAGGCCGAGTCTCCGGGCTTCAGGATCGGCGGCCACGACCTCACGAATCCGAGCGGCATGCCGCTCATGGAGTGCGGCCACGGTGAATCGGGCGTCAGAGACCGCGGCTCTCAACCGAGCGGCTGCCCGTAGGATGCTGGCAAGGTTGGCATCGATTTCCTGCCCTCGTGAGCCGGGCAGGAGCAGCACATGGGGTGGTTGCGTCTGCGGATCTGTCAGCCGGGCGGACGATGGCCTGCCCGTTGTCACCTGCAGCTCATCAAAGAATGGATGGCCAACCAGCGTGCTGGCCATGCCCTGCTTCAGGAACCACTCGTGCTCGAAGGGAAGGGCCGAGAGCACATGGTCAACAAGTCGCCGCATTTTTTTGATCCGCCAGCTAGCCCAGGCCCAGATCTGTGGCGGGCAATAAAAAACGACCGGAATGCCGTGCCGCTTGGCCCGCCAGGCGAGCCACCAGTGAAACCCAGGGAAGTCGATGAGCACGCAGACGTCAGGCTTGGCGTCGAGAAAGCTTCGTTCCGCCTGCCGGGCCAAATCGACAAAACAGTGGATCGAGGTGATAACGCGGAGAAACCACATCACCGCCAGATGGGTCATGTCGGCCACAAGCCGGCAGCCCGCGGCCTCCAACTGGGGACCACCGAGGCCGATGAACTCTAGGCTCGGATCCCGGCTGCGGAGTTCCCGCACGAGCACTGCCGCATGGTGGTCACCCGAGGGCTCACCTGCCGAGAGAAACACCCGCATCACGCGCCTCCAGACGCAATCCCTTCAGGACAACGCCGGGAGTATTTCAGGTCGGAGCGGAACTCTCTAGGCCGTTTTCACCGGCCGAGTGGCCCGGTTTCAGGTTGTTTACGGCGCACATTGGTCACCGCCGGGGAGCGGCAGCCTTGACCGAAACAAACCCCCTGCCGAGGTTTCCGAACACCAGCAGCACCTGATCTTCGAGGGCCGCCTTCTCGATCCGGCTCCGGCAGGCGTCGCTACAGAAGCCCACATCCACCCCGCCGATCTCGACCGGTTTGCCGGCCCTGACCGGAGCCCCGTCCAAGGGGCAGGCCCGTTGGACAAACTGTCTGGTGAGAACCATTTGCAAATGGCCAGCCGCAGCGTGGGGCGCAGAATTTTCCTCGAACAAGAGCCGACACTTCTGACCGCAGAACCAGACCCGGCCGCCGTGGAAGTCGACACTCACCTTCGGGTCGCAGGGCTGCTGTGAGACCGGACACATCGGATCGACTTTCATCGCGGGCACAGCGAGGGCCACGGCCGCAAAAATGCACAGGCCGATCGCGGTCGCAACGGGCCTTAGCAGCCTCCCTACCACCGGAGACGGCTGGATTTGATTCCGGGTTCTCATGATTTTCTGGGTTGTCTCTGGGTCCTCTCTGGGTCCTCATGCTGGTGCTCCCAGCACCCAATCACCAATCGCAGCGATCCGAGTGAGCCCAGCGAAAATCATAGCCCCGCGGGCGCAGCGCCGACAGCTGCCAGTCGCTGCCGCGGTTCGGGCAGCCGGAGGGCCACGATCGCCCCTGCCCCGATCAAGATCGCCCCCGCGATGAATACCGGCCGGAACCCGAGCGTGTCGATGCAAAAGCCCACCAGCGGTGAGAACACAAAGGGAGCCGCCAAGGCAGCCCCCACGATGCTCACATATCGGGGTTGTTCGGCCGGCGCGGGCGCCAGTTCGAGCGCGAAGTTGACGAAGATCTTCAGCGCGATCGGGTTGAGGCCAAGGGGCGCGTAGACCAGCCAGAACCAGCGACCCGCCAGCCCGGGGGAAACGAGTGACAGTCCCGTCACGATCAGCGGTGTCAGTGACGAAAGACCCATCAGCCAAATGAGTACGATTCGAGTCCCGCGGCGGTCGGCCAATGGACCGACGACGAGACTTGCCACACCGGTGGCTACGTTTTGCACCACCACCCAGACAACCAGACTCCGGATCGGAGTCACCAGCACATCGCGGGCATAGGCCTGGTAGTGGGGGAAGAGCATGATCACCCATGAGAAGCAGGCCGCCACGGCGGCCAGGCGGACAAGGGCGGAATCGGCCGCGATTGTCTGCCGCCAGATGCCGAGGCCTGCCAGCCAGCCGGAACTGGAGGCCTGCTGTTGCGGTAGATCGTCGGGCGGCTCGTCAAGCAGCATTGGCACCACCGCAGCCAGTGCGTAGCACAACGCGGTCGCCGCGAAGATCTTGGGGAAGCCGTCGGGCAGCGCCAGCCACGGACCGAGCAGCAAAACAGCCGCCGCTATGGCGGCGACACTTCCCACACCCACACTCATCACCATCGCCCGCCCTCGGTGGCCGGCAGCGATCAGCTTCCCCTGGAGCGTGGCGAGCACCAACTGATTGAGGCCGTTTACTAGAGCAAACGAGCCGTACAGCGTAAGGAAGACTGCAGCCAGCAGTTCGGGGCGGGTGGCGGCAAGCGGCCGCCAGACAGCCGCCAGAAGTCCGAAGCAGGCCGCCATAATCGCCGTCGTGACGACGGCAGCGGGCCACTTCCGCCGCATTCGCGCAAGCGGGCCGGCAAAAAACAGTGGCGGTAGGCTCTGACCGCCACGATTGAGAATCGGCAGCAATCCACGCAACGTGCCGGAATCGACCACCGCATCAAGCACCGCCGGCATGATGACCGTCTCGGTCTTGAACAGCCAGCCCACCCTGACCAGCACCTGATAGACGATCATCCAGAACGTGTTGCGGGTTTCGCGGTCGGTCGCCGAGTGGTGATCGACCGGTATGGTGGTGGGCAATGGTGCCATGAGTGGGAAGGCTAGCAGACTCTGGAACAAGTCTGGTGCGACTTGCGCCCTCGGGGTGGATCGTGGGTCGTTGCCGCTGTGGCTACGCGAGGTCCGAGTCAGCAGAGCTCAGGAGGGGAGGAGCGAACGGCCAACGACGGAGCCGTGGCCAGCGTGGCAGCGAGGATGAGTTCCAGGTAACTCCGGCGTTCCGCCTCCCTACAGCCCAGTGCGTGGGCAAGTGATTCGATACAGGCGGTCGCCTGCGGAATCTCCTCCTGCGAGGCCTGAACCTCGAGCTCCAAAAAGTCGCCCAGGCCCGCGACCGCGTCGATCGCGATCTCAACGTCCGTTCCCTGCCATACAACTCGACCCGGCCGCCGTCGCTTGGTGACTTCCCGCACCCGGTGAAAGCCCAGCGCTTCGAGCAATTCGGTCCAGCGGTCGAGGGTCGCCTGGCCGCCCCGCAGGCCGCCGGGCAGGGGCGGCACCGGGCCGAGCCCGAGCTCGAGTTCCTGGCGAATCTTCACAGCCGAATCGATCCGGGGGCCCTTCCAGGTGACCGCGACGTCATCTCCGACCAGGCGCAGCCTGAGGGCCTCGTCAGTCTTGATGAAATCCCGGCACGGATGGGCGAAGTAGCGGTCAACCTGGTCGATCGCTTCGCGAAACCTGGCCGCTTGTAACACCAGTCTGGTCTCGAGAGCGTTCGGATCCACCACGCGATATTTTTGTTCGACTTCGTACACTTGGTTTGCCCTTCACCCCGGCTGAGATTCAGCTCAGGAAACCCACTGCGATGATACCTTTTTCCAGCAGCCTTCTCAGGCCACACCTGCTCTCGATCGCCCTGCCCTTGATGGCGGCTGCAGGCTGCGGAGAGCCGCCCCGTCATCCAGCCGTCGGTATTGAATTGCGTGGGCTGCCGATCACGTCAGTGACCGATCCACACCACCGGCCACGTCCGCTCGCCGGCAGGGTTACCCTGCTCAACTTCTGGGGCACCTGGTGCCCTCCCTGCCGCCGCGAACTCCCGGGGCTCGTCCGCATCGCCCAGGGCCTGGCCAACGACCCACGATTTCAGTTCATCCCGGTCTCGATCAGCGGTGGGGGAGACGATGACGACCTGGCCGCCGAGACCCGCAATTTTCTTGCGAGTCAGCGGCTTGAACTCACCGCCTGGGTCTACTCCGATGCCATCGGTGGCATGATGTTCGGCGAGTCGATCGGCCTGACATCGCTACCGACGACCTACCTGATCGGCCCCGACTCCCGAATCCACCGGGTCTGGACCGGCTACCGCCCCAGCGATGAAGCCGACATCGCTGGGGCGATTCTGAGCCGGCTCAAGCAGGTTTCGCAGTGACGGATGTCGTGGCAGCAACTGTCCCATGACCAGTCGCAACACTGCCTGACTCACGCGCTATTCGCCCAACCGGCAACCCTGACATCCACGGGCAGGAAGCCGCGGCCGGTTCTCTTCTGTCGCTGCCGGTTTAGCCGGGTGGGGATCGACGGAACGTAGCCCCCTGGAGCCGGTGGCCGACGATTCGCTTCTCGACCTCGATAATCAGGTAGATCGCCAGGCTGAAAAGCGTGATCACACCCCAGGTCTGCCAGGAGAGCGGTCGCGTGTGGAACAACCGATTCATGACCGGATTCGCCGTGAGAAACCATTGCATCGATACCATCACCGCCGAGCCCCACAACGCCAATCGATTCGTAAACAGGCCGATTTCGAACATGCTGCGTGTCAGTGAGCGGCAGTTGAACAGATACAACATCTCACCAAACACGAAGACCGTGGTGGCGGCCGTCTGAGCCTCTTCAAGCGAGGTCTGCTCCGTCCGTCTGAGCCAGATGAAGATGCCAAAGGCACCCGCTGAGAGCAGCAGGCTCACCAGACCGATCCGTTTGAAAATGTCGGGGCTCAGAAGTGGAGCTCGGGGGTCTCGGGGGGGTCGATCCATGATCCCCGGTTCCTTGGGCTCGAATGCGAGCATCAGCCCCAAGAGAATCGCCGTCGTCATGTTGATCCACAGAATCTGCACCGGGGCCACTGGCAGCGGCGTGCCGGCAACGACTGCCGCAATGATCGTGAGGGCCTCGCCGCCGTTGGTGGGTAACGTCCACACGAAAAACTTCGTGAGGTTATCGAAGACAGCACGCCCCTCCTCCACGGCGGCCTCAATCGAGGCGAAATTGTCGTCGGTAAGAACCATGTCAGACGCCTCACGCGCCACGTCGGTGCCCCCCTTGCCCATCGCCACTCCGATGTCGGCCTGCTTGAGAGCTGGAGCATCGTTGACGCCGTCACCGGTCATGGCCACCACGTTGCCGCGGGCCTGGAGCGCCCGCACCAGCCGGAGCTTTTGCTCGGGGGCCACGCGAGCGAACACGGCCACATTCTCAGCGGTGACCGGCAGATCAGAATCGGCAATCCGCTCGAGCTCAATACCGGTGACCACGGCCACCGGTGTCCCATCGGCCGCAATCGCGCCTTCGATTCCCAGCCGGGTGGCGATCGCAGCCGCGGTCAGGGCGTGGTCGCCGGTGATCATCTTGACGCTGATGCCAGCCGCCTGGCAGGTGGCCACGGCCAGGATCGCCTCCGGCCGGGGCGGATCGAGCATCGCCTGCAGGCCGAGGAATAAAAGCCCGCCGGCCACGTCGTCGTGGGCGAGCCGCGCCGTGCCAGCCGGCAGTTCCTTGCTGGCAAAAGCAAGCACCCGCAAACCGTTGGCAGCCAGGTTGGACACGGCCGCCGAAATCGCTTCGGGATCAAGCGGCTCCAGACCAGCAGCAGCGGCGTAAGCCGCCGAACAACGTGCCAGGATCGCCTCCACAGCCCCCTTGGCATACACCCGTCGGGGCCGCCCCTGTCCCTGGTCGTGGAGCGTGGCCATGTACTGCCGCTCTGATTCAAATGGGATAGAGTCGACCCGCGGAAACTCCTCCTGAAGCATGCCCGCTGTCAGGCCCGCCTTTCCAGCCCCGACGAGCAGCGCCCCCTCAGTAGGATCCCCATCCACGCTCCGCCCGTCCCCGGCCTCGACGAGCTGCGAGTCATTGCAGAGCACGCCAGCCCGCAAGCATTCGAGCACTGCCACCCGGCCCAGTGAATTACCGACCGACAGGGGCGTGCCATGCTCAGGGGCATTGGCGAAGATTTCTCCCTCGGCCGCATAGCCGCTGCCCGTCACCGCAAAAGTCTCCCCGCCCGCCACGAGCGTCGTGACCGTCATTTGATTTTGGGTGAGCGTGCCGGTCTTGTCGGAGCAGATCACGGTCGTGCTGCCGAGCGTTTCCACTGCCGGCATCTTGCGGATAATCGCCCGACGCGCGGCCATTTTCCCCACGCCGATCGCCAGCATGATCGTGACGGCTGCGGGTAGTCCTTCGGGGATCGCCGACACGGCCAGGGCCACAGTGGCCTTGAAGATTTCCTTGAATCCCATTCCCCGGACGATCCCGATCGTGAAGTTGGCTGCCGACACCAGCAGGATTACTATGAGCAGGACGTTACTGAACCGGGCAATCAGCCGCGTGAGCGGCGTCTGGATGTCATCGGCTGAGGTGATGAGCCGGGAGATTCGCCCCACCTCAGTGCCATCGCCGATCGCCACCACCACACCAGTTGCCTGGCCAAAGGTCACGAGCGTCGAGGCGTAGGCCATGTTTTTCCGATCGGCCAGCGGCACATCCTCGCCGAGCGGTACGAGTGCCTTTTCAATGGGCACAGACTCGCCGGTCAGGGCCGCCTCGGCGACCTGGAGGTCACGGCTCTGAACCAGCCGCAAGTCGGCCGGCACCTTGTCGCCCGACTGCAGCAGGACGACATCCCCCGGCACGATCTGAGCGGCGTCGATCCGGTTTCTATGGCCGTCACGGACGACCGCGGCCACAGTCACCAGCGTCTTGCCAAGGGCCTCAATCGCCTCGAGAGCCTTGCCTTCCTGAATGAATCCGATGATCGCGTTGACAAGCACGACACCGAGGATCACTCCCGCATCGATCCAGTCATCGAGCAACGCCGTAACCACCACGGCAGCCAGCAGGATGTAGATCAACGGCTGGTGGAACTGAAGTAAAAACCGCACGACTGGCCCATGCCCTCGCCGCGGCGTGAGCAGGTTGGGACCGTGCAGACGGCGTCGATCAGCCGCCTCACTGGCGGAGAGTCCTCGACTGAGGTCCGTTTGCTGACGCAGCACGGCCTCCTCGGCGGTCAGTCGATGCCAGGCTACGGGATGCGGTTGTTGGTTTGTCATGCGATCGCGGGCAAACAGACACGAGTTGGAACTCGATTCACGAAACCCGTGATGAGCGTGGGCTGGACAACCGACACCGGTCGGTTCAGCTGCCGATTGTTTCTCGATGACCGATGCCTTCCGCTCCGAATGCCGGACGTCTTCGGAGATGGTCCGCAGCTCACGAGCCCAGTATAATCCAGCGGTTCTCGTCCACCTGAGTCCTACCCGATGACCCGTCTGCCTCTCCGTGCTTCCGAACATCTTCACGACGTGAAGTACGAGATCCGTGGCGCCCTCGCTCGCCGGGCCGAGCAACTCGAACGGGAGGGGCACGACGTCGTCAAACTCAACATTGGCAACCCCGGAGCCTTCGGCTTTCGGATGCCGTCCTCGATGCGGGTGGCGATTGTGGAAAATCTCCACCAGGCTGATCCCTACTCGCATCAGAAGGGCATTTTTCCTGCCCGCGAAGCGGTGGTGATGCAACAGCAAAATCGGGGAGTGATGGACGTCACGGCCGACGATGTGTTCATCGGCAACGGCGTCTCAGAATTGATCATGCTGGCCATGCGGGCTCTGCTCAATCCGGGCGACGAGGTACTCGTGCCGAGCCCCGACTACCCGCTCTGGACAGCGAGCGTGGTGATTCACGGAGCAAAGGCAGTTCACTACCCCTGCCGGCCCGAGCGGGGCTTCTTGCCTGATCCGGCCGAGGTGGAGGGTCTCGTCACCGACAAAACCCGGGCACTCGTGGTGATCAATCCCAACAATCCCTCCGGAGCGGTCTACCCGCGAGAGGTGCTGGCAGGCTTGGCAGGGATCGCAGAGCGGCGGCACCTCGTGCTCTGCGCTGATGAGATCTACGACGAAATGCTGTACGACGACGCGGAGTTTGTCCCGTTGGCGACGCTCGTGCAGCAGGCGCTCTGCCTGACCTTCTCCGGGCTCAGCAAGGTCTACCGGGCCTGTGGACTCCGAGTGGGCTGGCTCGTCTTCTCGGGAGAGCGTGAACATGCGCGGGATTATCTCCATGCCATCGATCTGCTGGCGTCACTCAGGCTCTGCTCAAACGTACCGGGGCAGTTCGCCGTGCAGACGGCGCTCGGTGGCCACCAGTCAATCTTTGACCTGACCCGGCCGGGCGGGCGGCTGCACGCCACCCGGGCAACGCTCATCGATACGATCCGCAGGAGCCGCTGGCTCTCACTTTCCCCGCCGGCCGGAGCGATGTATGGGTTTGTCCGCGTCCACGCCGAGCGGTTGCCGGGCGGGCTGACCGGGTTCGATGACCAAGCCTTCGCCCTCGATCTCCTCGAGCGCAAACACGTGCTCGTGGCCCCGGGCTCGAGCTTCAACGTGCCCTACCGCGACCACTTCCGGGTCACATTACTGCCAGATGCCGAACAGATGGCCGATGTCTGCGGCCGAATCGAATCCTTGTTGGATGAATACGCCTTGCCACCGTCATAGCAGCCGGTCTCGTATGCTGACGAGGGCCCGGTGCCTCGTGAGCCCTAACCATTCATCGTCCTTCCATGCTGTCCGCCATTCACCACCCGCCTGCTTTTGATTCCGCTCCGACTCGGCCACTCTCGATCTGGCTGGCTGGCCGGATCGACTGGCCGGGCTACGCCGCGCTCGCCGAACGGCTGGCGGGTGAGGTGGCTGCCGGGGATCGGAACCCCACACTGCTGGTCTATGAACTCGAGCCCTGCATCACCATCGGCCGGGCTGGCTCCCGGGCCGAGGTGCGGCTCGCTGATGACGACCTGCGAAGCCGGCAATTGACCATTCGGTTTACCGGCCGCGGTGGCGGGGCCGTGCTGCATGGTCCCGGCCAGGTCTGCCTGTCGTTGTTCGCCCACCTCAACGACCTGGGCCTTGCCGAATCCGATGCGGGTGGGTATCTCGCCCGGCTTGAGGCTGGGCTCTCTGCTGCCATCAAGAGTCTGCGGTGCGGATCACATCGCATACCCCGTGCCCACGGCATCCTTGGCCGCACAGGTCTGTTGGCGGCGGTCGGCGTGGCGATCCGTCGCGGCTGCGTGGCCCACGGGGCATTCCTCAATGTCTCGCCAGCGCTCGACCTCCAGCACCGGATCACGAGCCTGCGGGTGCCAACGGCAACCGGGCGTTGCGAATCCGTCGTGATGAGCTCAATCGAAGCCGATGTGCAGCGGCGAGTGCGGCTCCAAGATGCCCGTACCACCCTGGTGCAACATCTGGCCGATGCCTTCGGATTTCCACAGCCGCTGATCCATTCGGGGTTCCCCGTCAGCCCGCTCGGCCTCGGTTCCACCCGCTCGGAGTTTGCCAGCCGTGTCGGATAGCCATCCGCTCCCTACTCTGCCGATTGTCACGGTTGCGGATTCGCCCCCGCCACCCACCATCCAACGGCTACCCACCTGGTTGCGGCAGAACCTCGCCCCCGGCGGAGGCCATGGGGAAACCGCCGCACTGGTCGCGGAACTCGGCCTCGAGACCGTCTGTTCCTCGGCCAAGTGCCCCAACCGGCTTGAGTGCTGGTCGCAGCGAACGGCCACGTTCATGATCCTCGGCAATGTCTGCACCCGCCCCTGCGGCTTCTGTTCGGTGCCTCGGGGAAAAACCGCGGCGTTGGAGGGAGACGAACCGGAGCGGGTGGCCGAGGCGGCCCGGCGGCTGGGACTGGCGCATGTCGTGATCACGAGCGTCACCCGCGACGACCTGCCGGATGGTGGTGCCGATCACTTCCGGCGGACCGTGACCGCGGTGCGCGCAGCGACCGGAGCAACGATCGAGGTGCTGGTGCCGGATTTCATTGGCAAGGATGGGGCCCTTGAGCGACTGCTCGAGGCCCGCCCTGAGGTCTTCAACCACAACACCGAAACCGTGCCCCGGCTCTACCGCACCGTCCGCGGCCGAAAAAGCGTGTACTCTTGGACACTCGCACTACTCGCCCGAGCCAAGCAGATCATGCCGGAGGTCAAGACCAAGAGCGGCCTGATGCTCGGCCTCGGTGAAACCAGGGAGGAACTCCTCGACGTGTTCGCCGACCTCCTCAACCACGGCGTCGATTACCTCACCCTCGGCCAGTATCTCAAGCCCACGGCTGACTCTCTACCGGTCGACCGGTATGTTCCCCCCGAAGAGTTCGCCGACCTGGGAGCCATCGCCCGCTCACTCGGCTTCTGTAAGGTGGCCAGTGGCCCACTCGTGCGATCGAGTTACCATGCCCGCGAGATGGCCGACGACGGAGTCACCATTCCGTCACACCCTCGAGATCAGCCGGCAGTATCGTAAGGTCGCTGGTCGCGTCGGCCGCGGCGAGTGCCGTGAGTCGCACGACCATGTCCGGATGCTCAGCGGAGCGATCGTGTTCTTCGAAGGGGTCGGCCGCGAGGTCGTAGAGCTCCGCGGGGCCCTGCTTCCGCCGGATCAGCTTCCAGTCGCCATCCTCGTTGCTCTCGTAGATCGCCCGGCCGCTCGCGTGCACGATGCAGAGCGGCTTGGGGCGGACCGCGTCGCCCGCCCCGGTGATCGCGGCCCAGCGGTCGATCCCGTCCCAGCCGAGGCTCTGCCCCTGCCTGAGTTCAAGGAGCCCCGCGAGCGTCGGGAACCAGTCGGCCGCGTGGATCACCGCGGCGCACTTCCGCGGCGCGAGCACGCCCGGCCAATTCGCGAAGGCACAGACCCGCACTCCCCCTTCCCAGAGCGTGTTCTTCTGGCCCCGCAGCGGGGCGTTCTCGCTGTTCAAGGGTGAGTCAGGCACGTCGCCAACGTAGGCGTTTTTGAGCGACTCGATCCCGCCGTTGTCACTCGTGAACACGACGAGCGTGTTCTGCCGCTGGCCGGTCTCGTCGAGGGCCGCGACCATCTCGCCTACCTTGGCGTCGAGCTGCGAGACCATCGCCGCCATCCGCAGCCGAGAGTCGTGCTTCGCGGGATCGGCGTGGAACCGGACACCGTCGTAGAGCCGCTTGAACGACACGGGCGCATCCACCGGCGTGTGGACGGCATGAAAGGCGGCGTACAGAAACCAGGGCCGCCGGTCACCCGCGGCATCCCGCAGGTCCGCCCCATCCCGGATCCGCCGCACCGCTTCGGCCGCCACGAGTTCAGTGGCGTTGCCCTGCTCGTCGAGCCGCTCTCCGTCGCGGTGCCAGGTGTCTTCGTACGGTCCATACCGATACTTGTGGGTCCACGGGTCGGCCGCGCCGGTGAGCGTGCCGTAGGAGTGGTCGAAGCCGTAGTGGTTCGGCCCCCACTCGGGCCGCGAGCCGAGGTGCCACTTTCCGGCCTGGAAAGTGGCATAGCCAGCGGTCTTGAGCACGGAGGCGAGCGTGGCCGTGCCCGGCGGAAGGGCCCGGCGGTTGCTGGGTGCGATCACGTGGGGCCCGAATCGGCCGGGGTAGCGGCCCGTCAGCAGAGCTACTCGCGTGGGCGTACAGACTGGCTGCACGTAGTGGCGGTCGAGCTCCACCCCCGCGCGGACGAGCTGATCAAGGTGTGGCGTCTTGCCGAAGCCGCCGTGCCAGCCGACATCGCTCCAGCCGAGATCGTCGGCAACGATCAGGAGAATGTTGGGCCGCTCCTTCGGGGATTCGTCTGCGGCACGGGCACCGCCGGCAGCAACCACGGCCACGACTGCGATCATGACCGTCTTGACCGAAGACCAGCTCATGCCGCTCCGCCCTCCTCGAGACCGTGTTCCAAAAGTTTCTTGCGGAGTGTGTTTCGGTTGATGCCCAGCCGGGCTGCAGCCTTCAGTTGTACGCCGCCACAGGCCGCGAGCATCTGGGCAATCAGTTCCCGCTCCACCCGGCTGACCACCCGGTCGAAGAGCGTATCGTCATCGGTCGCGGACGTGGCGAGCCCCTGCTCCACGAGATCGCGGGCCAGGCTGTCGAGGTCGCCTCCCCGGCCCGGCATCGTGGAAGCCGGCCGGCCACCACAGATTGCCGTCGGCAACAAGTCAAGGGTGATCTCGTCGCCTGGAGCCATCACCACGCACCGCTCCACCACGTTTTGCAGTTCCCGCACGTTGCCGGGCCAGTGATACCGCACGAGTGAGTCGAGGGCTTCGGACTGGAGGTGAACGACGTAGCGATCATTTTGCTCGTTATAGAGCTCGAGAAAATGGCTCACGAGCAGCGGAATATCTTCTCGCCGCGACCGTAGCGGCGGTAGCACAATCGGCACGACGTTGAGCCGGTAATAGAGATCCTCGCGAAAGCTCTCCTTAGCCACCTCGTCGAGCAGGTCGCGGTTGCTCGCTGCGATCACCCGCGTGTCGACCCGGATCGTTTCGATGTCACCCACCCGTTCGAACTCCCGTTCCTGCAGCACCCGCAGCAGCTTGACCTGAAGGTGGAGGGTCGTGGAATTGATTTCATCGAGGAAAATCGTGCCGGTGTGGGCTGCCTCAAACCTGCCGGTGCGGTTGGAGACGGCGCCGGTGAAGGCACCGCGGACATGGCCGAAGAGTTCGCTTTCGAGCAGACTCTCGGAGAGTGCGCCGCAGTTGACGCGAACAAACGGCCCGCTGCCTCGAGGCGAGAGGGCATGGATCGCCTTGGCGATCAGTTCCTTGCCCGTGCCGGTTTCACCCAGGAGAAGCACCGAGGCGTTGGAGGCCGCCACCCGCCTGGTGGTGGCGTAGACCTCGAGCATCGCCGGACTGCCACCGATCAAGCCGGCGATCGGTCCGGTTCGGGGCGGATCACTGGCTGGAAGGGACGGGCGAAGCATCGGGGGACAAGGTCTTGGCGTTCCTGCCCGCCGCCTCGATTACATCCAAGATGTCACCGGCCGCACCGCGGGACGTGTTATCGGCCCTTGAATTGTACCTCGCGTAGGCATCGAGCATCTGCCTGCTCTTCAAGAGGATGCCCCAGTGGTCAACGCTCGCTGCAAAGGCCGCGCGGGCGGCCCGGCGGGCCTCCTCCGGCAGGTCCTCCCGCAGGGCCTCCTGCTCGAGGGCCGACTGGGCCCGGGCACTGCCTAGGCCGGCCAAAAGCGAGATCGCGGGAGCATGCAGCTCCTCCAACAGGAGGGCCCGCTGGGCCAGCTCGGCAGCGGGAGCGATATCCCAACCCCGCCGACCGAGGTCGGCAAGCAGGGTCAGTGCCTCTCGGGCCCGGGCCAACCGGGCCGACGCGGCGGCATTGCGGCTGGCCGGATCAACCGCCGCCGGCCCCGCAGCCCGGGCCACCACGTCGGGAAACCGCGGCGGCAGCTCGCCGCCGGCCTCGCCCAGGCTTGACCAAAACAGGCTCTCCAGCCGGTCGGTGATCGCGATCCGCTCCAGGCCGCGAAACGACAGGAGCAGCCGGGTCAGGTAGCAGCCCCGGCCATCGTCATCAAGCGGGTCGATCACCACGAGCACGGCCGGCATGTCGCCGAGTGGCTGCTGCTGGAGAAACTGCGTCGTTTCAAGTGCCGACGGGGCCGTGATCCGGGAACCGAGCATCACAAGGACCGTATCGGCTGACTCCCGGGCGGCAAACACAGCCTTGCGGCCGCTGGGTACGACGACCGGCTCGTAGCCAGATTGCGCGAGGCCGGCGGCGAGTTCATGGGCCACGACCCCAAAAGGATGCGCGACCACAGCCCGATCGCTGCCGGTGCTCGTGGCCGCGTGCAGCAGGACCTCGCGAACGCGGCTGCTGCCCCGATAGGGAGGGTCGCCGGCGGCCAGGGCCAGCGTGCGGGCGGCGGCAAATTGCAGAGCCGCATCGGGCACAGCCAGCGCCCGCACGAGCGCATCTTGCACACCTGACGAAAGCGTGCCTTCGCTCCCGGCCCGGCCAGTCACCGGAGCGTTTTCCGGCACGATCCCGCGGGCTGCGGCGGCCGCTGCCGGCCACATCCCCCGTTCGATCCCCTGATCGATCAGCCGACCGGCAGTCTCCGGCTGGAAACCGTCGGGACCGGCGAGGAGCTCCCGCCAGGCCTTGGCAGGCAGCTGTTCCAGTTCAGCGAGCGACTTTCCGCTCGTCACCAGCGCCGTTTCGAGCCTGGCAAGGAGCACGAGGTCAATCGCCCACTCATCCCGGACATCCAGCGACTCCAGGCCGCGGGCCAGATACATCGCCTCGCGGGCCCGAGCCACCCGCGGGGGAATCCTCACGGGATCGAACCGGCGGTTCTCGGAATTCCAAAACCTCCGCTCGACCAGGCCTTCGACATGTCCACCAAACGCAGCCGCTGCCTGGGTGGGATCCCTGATCGGTTCGATCGCCAGGCAATCGACCAGCGGCAGTCCGTCCAGTGAGAGCAGCAGGTCAAGCCGACCGGCGAGTCTCGTGATCGCGGCGTCTGGAGACAACACGGGGGGCGGGGCGACGGCTTCACGGGCGGCAACCCGCTGCTCGAGCAGCTGCCGGGCTGCGGCCCGAGCTCGAGGCGGCGTGCCCGGAGCGAAGGCCGGGGACAAAAGGTAGCTCTCAATATTGGCGGCACCGCTGGCGTCGAGCGCCTCGATCACAGAGGGCCAGTCGGCCGGGTCGCCGGTCGCGAGCCAGTCGATCAACGGCTGGCGGGCATCTTCGCCGAGATGGGCGATGAGTTCTCGAGCGAGCCGCTGTCGCCGCCTGGCCGGCTCGTCACCCTCGGCGTCGTCTGCCAACAGCGGCACGAGCACCGGCAGGGCATCGATCCCTGCGCGAGACAACCGTTCGGCCATCTCCTGACGAACAGCCCGATCGTCACTCATAAGCCCCGCGCTGGCCTTGGCCAACCAGGCTGGATCCCGCCGCCGCTGCCTGCCGACGTCGAGAACCCCACGGATCAATCGGCTCGCTGCCGGATACCGCTTGTTCATCGTGGCAGCCAGCCGAGCAAGGGCCACAGGATCGACCGCATCGGCCAGGTCGGCAAACAACGCCGGCCCCTCGTCACCAGCCTTGTCGGCCAGCCTTGCCACGCGACCGAGATACCCTTCCGCTGCGGCCAAGGCCTCGATATCCGCAGCCTGGATCGCCGCCTCCACCAGCGCGACAACCGTATCGCCGCCCGGCAATGCGAGCGAGGAATCAAGCGACTCGACCACAGCCTGCTGGATCGGATCGAGGGATTGCTCGACCAGGCTCTGATCCGCTGCGGTGGTAACCAATCCCGCCAGGCCTGCGGCGAAGGCAACGCCCCGGATTCCGAGTCTGGTGTCAGCCCCGTGCATCGCTGAATTCCACAGAGGTGTCGTCGCCGTCAGACGGCAACGACACCCAGTCGACGCTGCCAGACTGCAATCTGGTCGGCGACGGCGGCCGGTCCGGTCGAGCCGAAGCTCTGCATCCGTTCAACTGCCCGGGAAGGCCCCAGGGCCCCGCGCAGAGCGGCGTTCCAGCCGGCATAGTCCTGGGAGATTTCCTGATCGGCAAGGTCGGCCAGGGTCACCCCTCGGGTCATCGCCCGCCGCACCAGCTTCCCCACGATCTCATGGGCCGTCCGCTGCGGCACACCCTGGCCGATCAGCGCCTCCATCAGGCTCGTGGCGTCGAGATGGCCACCCGCAATCGAGATCGCCAGCCGATCGCGATCGAACCGGGTGCCGGCCACGAGCGGAGCCGCCACCCCGAGCACCGCCTCGAGGGTGTCGATGGAGTCGAAGATCTGTTCCTTGTCCTCCTGCAGGTCGCGGTTGTACGCGGTCGGCAGACCCTTCAAGAGCACGAGCATCGCCTGGAGGTTGCCGATCATCCGGGCCGACTTGCCCCGAACCAGTTCCAAGACGTCAGGGTTGATCTTCTGCGGCATGATCGAACTGCCGGTACAGAAGCCCTCGGGCAGCAACAGAAACCCGAATTCGTGGGTGCTGTAGATGATCCACTCCTCGGCCCATTGCGAAAGGTGCACGCCCGCCAGCGCTGCGACGAAGGCCAGTTCGCAGACGAAGTCACGGTCGCTGGCGGCATCGAGGCTGTTGGCGGCCACGGCCTCGAAGCCGAGCGCCTCCCGCACCTGGTCGCGATCAATCGGCAGGCTCGTGCCCGCGAGCGCTCCCGAGCCGAGCGGCAACACGTTCGTCCGGCGGCGGCAGTCAGCCAACCGGTCACGGTCTCGCTGAAGCTTCTCGCACCACGCCAGCAGTTGGTGGGCGGCGAGCACAGGCTGGGCCCGCCGCAGGTGGGTATAGCCCGGAATCACCAGCCCCTGCTCTCGCTCAGCAAACCCGAGGAACGACTGCTGGAGTGCAACCAAACCTGCATCCAGCCGGTCGATCGCCCGGCGGCAGTGGAGTCTGAGGTCGGTGGCTACCTGATCGTTGCGGCTGCGGGCCGTATGCAGTTTGCGGCCCGTGTCGCCCAGCCGAGCCGTCAGGGCTGATTCGATGTGAAGGTGAATATCTTCCTTGGCCGCAGTGAATTCGAACCGGCCGGCCCGGATCTCCCCGCGAATTTCCTCGAGCACCTGCGCCACCTGATCGGCCTCCTGCACCGTCATCAGACCGCAGGAAGCGAGCATTCGGGCATGGGCGATCGAGCCGTCGATGTCGTCGTCGGCGAGCCGGCGATCGAACGACACGCTCTCGGAGAAGGCCTCGACCCGGGCGTCGGTCGGTTCGCGGAACACGCCCCCCCAGGCTTTCTGCGGGCCGGTGGGATCAGACATGGGCGGTTCCTCGGGCGGAGAACGGAAAACGAACAGGGTTCTAGCGGCAAGACTACTTTGAAATCTCGTCCCGCGTAATCCACCCGATTCGGCTTCGCTACACTCGTTGGATGAGCGGAGTGACCGATCAGCCTGAGGCCGACGACCTGCTCGGTCCCTCCGGACGGCTGGCCGCGCGGCTGGCTGGATGGGAGTCGCGGCCGCAGCAACTCGAGATGGCCCGGCTTGTCGGCGCGGCGATCCGACAGCGACGGCACGCGGTCGTCGAGGCGGGCACCGGCACGGGCAAGAGCCTTGCCTATCTGGTGCCGGCGATTCTGGCTGCCACGGCCGACCAGGCGGTGAGCTCTGCGGCCGGCGGCGATTCCCCAGCGAACGAGCCTGATTGGGACGAGGAGGCTGCGGACAATCCGCCGACGGCCGCCCAGCGGCCACGGCGCGTGGTCATCTCGACCCACACCATTGCGCTTCAGGAGCAGCTGATCGCCAAGGACATCCCGCTGGTCGCCGCGGTCATGCCACGGGAATTCTCGGCCGTGCTTGTGAAGGGCCGGGGCAACTACGTCAGCCTCCGCCGGCTGCAGCAGGCGATCGAACGCTCCGGCAGCCTGTTCGACGGCGAGGGCGAGCGGGTCGAACTGCTCGAGATCAGCTCCTGGGCCAAGCACACAGCCGACGGCACGCTGTCCGACCTCCCGGCCCTGCCGAGCGACCATGTCTGGGACGAAGTGAAGAGCGATTCCGGCAACTGCATGGGCCGGGCCTGTCCCACCCACCGCGACTGCTTCTACTACGCCGCCCGCCGGCGGATGCAGCATGCCCAGGTGCTCGTCGTGAACCATGCCCTCTATTTTGCCGACCTGGCGATGCGGCGGGCAGGAGCGAGCCTGCTGCCCGCCCATGACATCGTGATCTTCGACGAAGCCCACACGCTCGAAGCCGTGGCCAGCGAGCACCTCGGCGTGGGCGTGTCGAGCGGTGGCATCGAGCGAGTGCTGTCGCGGCTGGCGAGCGAACGTACCGGCCGCGGCCTGCTCGCCCATTATTCGCTGCTCGACCTGGAGCCCGACGTCCGCCGCTGCCGCCGGGCGGCCGAGGGCTTCTTCGCGGCGGTCCGGGAGGCCGGCGGCACCTCCGGTGATTCGCCCTGGCGGATTCGCGGGCCGGGCATCGTGCCGGACACGCTCGGCGACTGCCTCGATGGCCTAGCGCGAAAGCTCCGCACCGCCGCCGACGGCCTCGCCACCGCGGCCGATCGCCATGATCTCCTTTCACTCGCCGACCGGCTGCAGCTGCACGCGGCGGCAGTGGCCACCTGGCTCGGACAGAAGGTGGCCGGCTGCGTCTGGTGGGTGGAGAGCCACCGCGGTCGCCGGGGCCGGGAGCGGATCACGCTCTCGAGCGCTCCGATCGATGTCGGGCAGGTGCTCCGCCGGGAGCTCTTTGACCGCCTGGGAACCGTCGTGCTCGCAAGCGCCACCCTCGCCGTCCAGACGGGCTCACAGCCGCCGGACCAAGACTACGAAAGCGACGCCCGGCCACCGCTGGCCGACTTCGGCTTCGTCCGCGACCGGCTCGGCGTGCCGGAGACAGCGCTGGCCGCGCGACTTGGCAGTCCCTTCGACTATGGTTCGCAGGCCCGGCTGATTCTCGTAGACAGGCTGCCCGATCCGACCACCCGGGAAGCCTATGAGGCCGCAGTCGTGCAGATGGTGCGGCGGTACGTGGCCCGCAGTGAGGGCCGGGCCCTGGTGCTCTTCACGAGCCACCAGGCGCTGGCCCGGGCCTCGGCCGACCTGGCCGGCTGGTGCGTGCGGCGAAACTATCGGCTCGTGAGCCAGGCCGACGGCCTGCCCCGCTCGAAGATGCTCGAGGAGTTTCGGGCCGGTCCGGCAAGCGTGCTCTTGGGCACCGACGGCTTCTGGCAGGGCATCGACCTGCCGGGGGACCAGCTCGTGACGGTCATCATCACACGGCTGCCCTTCGCGGTGCCCGATCGGCCGCTGGTCGCTGCGAGGGTCGAGGCTATTCACGCCGCGGGGGGCAACGCCTTCGTCGAATACCAGCTGCCTGAGGCCGTTCTCAAGCTCAAGCAGGGCTTCGGCCGCCTGATCCGCACGGCCGACGATCGGGGTACCGTCGTGATCCTCGATCCACGAATGCTCACCAAGCCCTACGGCCGGGTGTTTCTCCAAAGCCTGCCTCCCGCGACGGTCGAGATCGAGCCCTTTACCGCCGGCGACTGACGGATAATCCCGGGGTTGGCGGACGCGAGCGTTCGGCCTCAATTTTCCCTCCCGGCTGCTGGTTGCTGAAGTGCCGTGGGGCGACCTATCCTTCCGGAACCTGCCGGGCCACGCAGCTCGCTCTGTGGAGACATGTCTGGCGATGATCGGAAAAAGTCTGCTTCGCATTGCGTTCGCCCTGTCCCCGATCGGGCGGTGGTTCTTCGAATACTTCGTACCTCGGCACCATCCGGCTGCGGCCGCGCTCCTGCTGGCGGTCGGATTCGGTCCCACCGTCACCGCCACCGAAGCCATGCTCCGTGTCCTCTCCTACAACATCCACCACGGCTGCGGCAGCGACGGCCTGGTCGACCTGCCGCGAATTGCGGCCGTGATCCGTGGCGCTGAGGCCGACCTCGTGCTCCTTCAAGAGGTGGATGACCGCACCGAACGAACCGACCGCGTTGATCAGACCGCCGAACTCGCCCGGCTCACAAGCCTCCACGGCGAGTTCGGCCGCCAGATCGATTATCAGGGAGGCCGTTACGGCCAGGCGATCCTCTCTCGCACACGGCTCCAAAAGCCGCGGGTACACGTGCTCCCCGGCGATCCCGACCGCGAGACACGGATCGCCTTCTCGGCCCGGACGGAGATCGCTGGTCGCTGGATCGTAATCGTGGGCACGCATCTCCACCACCGTGACCCCGTGGAGCGACTCAAGCAGGCCCAGACGTTGGCGACGCTCGACCTTGGCGCGGGACCGATGATCCTCGGCGGTGATCTCAACGCAGTTCCGGAAAGCGAGCCACTGGCTGCGATCCTCGCGACCTGGCGATCAACGACCGGGGAGCCACTGCCCACCTTTCCCGCAGCCGACCCGACCCGCCAGATCGATTTCATTTTCTACCGCCCCGCGGGCGTGCTCGAGGCCGGCCCGGTCCGCGTGCTCGAAGAGCCAGTCCCCTCGGACCACCGGCCGATCCTCGCGGAGTTTGAGCTCCACTGAAGCCGGGGCTGCCTCACGGTTCATCCGACGGATTCAAGCCCGAATCCGCCACCGGGCTACGTTGTCCATTGACCACAACGGCCAGCTGATGGTTCGGGCCACATCGCCAAGGGGCCCGCGTTGGTCTCTTAGGCCAGGACTTCGGCGAGCGGGCCAGAGGAGTCACCGAATCGATCCTGCGGGGCACCGAGCAGATCGAGCATCGTGAGGAAAAGGTCGCTCATCGGCCGCTCGCCCGGCAGTTTGAGGTGACGGCCGGTCTCCAGCCGCCCCCCGGCAGCGCCGGCTAGCACGACCGGCAGATCGTCGTGATTGTGGCGGTTGCCGTCGCTGATCCCCGAGGCATAAAGCAGCATCGAGTGGTCAAGGAGCGAGCGGCCGTCGGCTTCCGGCACCGCGGCCATCCGTGTCAGCACATAGGCCAGACGCTCCGCGTAGAAGCGATCGATCCGAGCGATCAGTTCCAATCGGTCGGGCCGATCTTGATGATGCGAGATCTCGTGGTGGGATTCGGCCACCCCGATTTCCTGAAAGGAGCGGTTGCTGCCGTCGTGAGAAAGGATGAAGGTGGCAATCCGGGTGGAGTCGGTGCGAAAGGCCAGCACAAGCATGTCAGCCAACAGTTCGAAGTGGTCGCGATACTCGCGTGGTGGCCGATCGGGCAGGTCGAGATCGGGCACATCCGCCACGGGCAGGTCGAACCCCGCCACCCGCCGCTCGATCTCCCGCACGCCAGAAAGATACTCATCGAGTTTGCGCTGGTCTGCCCCTCCGAGCCGCCGCTCCAGGTCGCGGGCGTCGGCCGCTACAAAATCGAGGATCGACCGCCGCCGTGCCTGCCGGGCGGCGAGATTCGCGGCCCGTTCGCCTGCAGTGCCTGTGCCAAACATCCGCTCAAACACCGCTCGCGGATTCATCTCCGGCGTGGCCGGCTGCGTGGGACTCCGCCACGACATGTTGAATTGGTAGGCGCAGGAGTAGCCGGAATCGCAGTTGCCGCTCTTTCGCGACTCGTCACAGGTGAGCTCGAGTGAGGGGAACCGCGTCTGGTGACCAACTGCGTTGGCGGCGACCTGATCGACCGAGATCCCGACCCGGATGTCTGACCCAGCAGTTTTCCGAGCCCGAGCGCCGGTGAGAAAGGTGGCCATCGCCCGAGCATGGTCGCCAGGGCCGTCGGGGCCGGCCGTGGCATTACGGTGCGACAGCCCGGAGATCACCTGGAGCCGGTCGCGAAACGGCACCAACGGTTCGAGCGTGGGACCAAACGCATAATCCCGCCCTTCCCCGATCGGCCGCCAGCGGTCCATGAACACGCCATTTGGCACGTAGAGCACTGCCATCCGCGTAGGCACTCCCGCGGAGTCTGCCCGGGCCATGGCCGGTGCGAGCGACTCGAAGGCGGGAAGGGCCACTGCCGTGCCGAGGCCACGGAGAAGCGTCCGGCGGGAGAACTGCGGTTGATACTGAAACGCAGTCATGGCTTGATCTCGGCGGAAGGAAGGCTCACCACGGGAGGGAAATCACTGGTGCGACGCATCTGGAAGGGGACACTCGACACAACCCCGTGCACCACGTCGATCAACCGACCGTCGGCCTGCAACGACTCCAGGATAATAGCCACGGCCGGTGCGTCGGAATATTCCTGACCTCGACCAATCGCATACGTCAGCATCTTTTCGGCCAAACAGCGGTGGAAATCCTGTCTGCGTGGGCCGGCGATCAGGGCCGCAAGCTCCGCCGGATCGGCAAACTCCTCTCCGGTCATCAATCTGCCCGACGTGTCGATACCCTGCCCTTCGGCGCCGCTGCGGAATCGACCCACCGCGTCGTAGCCTTCCAGCGCGAGGCCAAGAGGGTCCATCCGCTTGTGGCAGGCGGCACAGCCCGGATCGCTCCGGTGCCGCTCCATCAGTTCCCGCATCGTCGCCGACTCACCGGCTGAAGCGGCGGCCTGCTCCAGCGGAGGCACGCTCGGTGGCGGTGGCGGTGGCGGCGCGGCCAGCAGGTTGTCGAGGATGAACAGCCCCCGCTTGACCGGTGAGGTGCGATTCGGATTGGAAGTCACCAGGAGCAGACTGCCGTGGGTGAGCAGGCCGCTGCGACCAGAATCGGCTGGCAGGTCGACCAACCGCATCTCATTGCCTTTGACCTCCGAAATCCCATAGAACCGCGCCAAGGGCTCGTTGAGAAATGACTGGTTCGTCAGGAGGAGGTCGGTGGCAGGTAGCCGTTCGCGAAGCACGTGGGCGAAGAGCAACTCCGTCTCTCGCCGCATCGCCTCGCGGACATCCCAATCAAACATCTGGACGAGCCGCCATCGGCCCCGGCCATGGTCGCGGTAGAGCCCTTCCAGGTCCACTGCCTTGGTTTCGACGTCGCGAGTCTGCAGCCATTGGCCGACAAAATTCGTGACAAAATCATCACTGCGGGAGTCGGCGACCATCCGTTCCACTTGGCTGCGAAGCTCCTGTCGCAACCGGCCCTCCCGCGCCACACGGAAGAGTTCGTCATCAGGCATCGTGCTCCAGAGGAAGTAGGAGAGCCGAGTAGCGAGCGAATAATCATCGATCGGCACGGCTGAATCGGAGCTAGCCGGCAAGGCAAGCTGGTCACTGGGCAGCCTGCTTGAGTCACTTTCCTCGACACGAAACAAGAACCGCGGTGAGGCAAGGATCGCGGTCAGGGCCGCACCAACTCCCGCCTCGAACGATCCGCCAGCGGAAGTCTCCACGGCCTCGGCCAAGCCCGTGAGCCGGTCGAGCACGGTGTCGTCGACCGGCCGGCGAAAGGCTCGGTCGGCGATGCTACGGATCGTGCTGCGGCGGTGAGCTGGTCGAGCTTCAAGCTCCTGTGGCGGCAGGCCCAGGGTGAAAAGCCGGCTCACCGTCCCCTTATAGCCGGTGGCTGTGCGGCCGGCGGTGGCCTCGGCCACGATCTGCTCGGCCACGCGGCCGGCGATATCGAGGTATTTCTCCAGCAGCAAGGGCGAGAGCGAGAGCACGTCGCCGATCGTGTCGAAGCCGTAGCCGGTGTCGTCCGGAGGGAGGTCGTTGGTGACGTTCTCGGCGAAGCTGGTCAGATCCCGGATCGTGTTGCCGTATTCGACCCGGTTGAGCCGCCGCAGCACGACACGACCAGGATCAGGATGGTCCGGTTCGACCCCGAGCACGTTGCCGAGCACGAGGCTCACGAGCGATTGCCGCTCAGCTGGCGTCGGCTGCTCTGCGTCGGCTGGCGGCATCGTCTCCGCCTGGAGATTCCGCCACACGGCCACCCAGTGTGCTTGCTCCGTTGAGCCCTCTGCCGGCGAGCCAGCCTCTGCCCCGATCAGCAGGACATCGAGATCGATCCCTCCCTCCGCGCCGCCATCACAGTGGCAAGCGCCGCAGTGCTGCCGGAGCAGCTCGACCGGCGGGGCAGCGGCCTGCGGACGGCCCATAAATCCGCCGGCCAACACAGCCAGGCACCCGCTCAAGCAGGCAACCCGGCGGCGGAGCGGTGTAATCACATCACTTCTCATGCAGCAATTCTCATCTCACAACAATTCTCATCTCACAACTTTGCCAGGCAATTCTCATGCCGCAATTATAGAGCCACGATTCCGTTGGCCTCTGTGAATGTCCGGCCAGCCCCACGTCGAATTTCTGCCGAGCACAACCCCCGGTTCCGCCCTGACCGTCTCGCAGGCCGCTGGCCCGCCGACTCGGGGCCACCGTCGAGTTCGACCGGAGGCTCGCCACGAGTGCAACACCACAATTACAAAAGATCGGCCTGAGGTTACAGATCCATTGCCACGCCCCGAACATGACCGATACGACCCGGTTCGAAAATCAACGCCCGTTCCCGGTCCCGATGCGGGCCTGATCCATTGCGAGGGAAAGTCACGGGCAGCTATACGACTCGACAGCCGACTCTCGGAGGATTTTGACCTGGGGATCGTCGGCCGTGATAGCCAGGTTGGGCCGATAGAACTGCTGCAGTTGGGTATTCTCGGAATCGGGCCTGATCTCGATTGTCCAGCCGCTGCCCAAACCATTCGGCGTGTTGGCCGCCGTGCCCGTGGGCACTGGGCTGCCAGGCTCATGGCTTTTCTTATCGCAAAAGCGTGAGTTCGGCCCACGTCGTCGGGTCGCTGTCCCAGGGAAATTCTGCTGGTGCGAAGCAGGGCACCTGCCCCAGCCGACGGTCGACCAGGGCTGCGGAGAATCCAAGCCGGGGGATTTCCGCCGGATCCCAACCCGGCAATGCTGCCGCCGTGACCCAGGCATCAATCTGCCAGCCATCGGCCGAGACCACGGCCTCGATTCGCACCGAGTCAATTGGCAGTTCCGCTGGCCCTTCGCTTGTCCGGGGAATCAACGCCGGCGCCGCCGTGGGCTTGTCGGCCCGTAACCCGCCCCCAGTGGGCAACAGCGCAAGCCGGCGGCAGAACCGGCCAGCCCGATGGCTGTCACCCGTGGGCCGCGTGGCGAACCAAAGATGAAGCCCGTCGCTGTCCTCTGGCTTGGTGGGGTGGCACCAGCGCTGGCTTCCCACGCCTCGGGCAACACCGCGGACGGCGAGCCCGGTCTCGTTCCACGCAATGAACAGGTCGAGCACGTCTGGAACACCGATCATGGCGGCAAATGAGGGCAGCCGACAGGCTTCATCGAGCCCCCATTGGGCCGGGGGCCAGAGCGTCTTGCGTTGCTGGCACGGCAGCCGCAGTCGGAACACCGCCGCCGGATTGACGAGTGGACTCATCGCAAAACCTGTTCTGAAAAACCTGCCCGCCTGGGGTCAGTTTGCAACCTATAATAGTCGTGTCGGCAGGCGTCGTGTCGACAGCGGTTTCCGCCGGCCGATCTCCACTTCCGGCAGCAGGAAGACCTAGCCCCATGCGTGTGCTCGAGGTGGCCAGCGAGGCCGTCCCGTTCGCCAAGACAGGGGGACTTGCCGACGTAGCCGGCGCCCTGCCCGAGGCCCTGACCCGCCTCGGCTGCGACGTGACTCTCGTACTCCCGGCCTACCGCCAGGTCTTTGAACAGGGCCTGCCGATCGAGCCGACCGGGATTGAGTTTGAGGTGCCGATCGGCACGCGGAGGCCGATCGCCCGAGTGCTCCGTTGCCCCCTGCCAAACTCGACGGCTACCGCGCTGCTCGTTGCCAACGATGAATTCTTCGATCGCGACACCCTTTATGGCGGTGCCCGCGACTTTCCCGACAACGCCGAACGGTTCATCTTTTTCTCTCGGGCGGTGATTGAACTTGCCTGCCGGCAGACCGCCCCCTTCGACCTGATCCACTGCCACGACTGGCAGACCGGGCTGGTGCCGGCCTACCAGAAGGTTCTCTACCGCGACTGGCCGGCCGTCGCGAATACCCGCACGGTCATGACGATCCACAACATGGCCTACCAGGGACTCTTCTGGCACTGGGACATGCTGTTGACGGGCCTCGACTGGAAGTTTTTCAACTGGCAGCAGATGGAGTTTCACCAGCAACTCAACCTGCTCAAGACCGGGATCGTGTTTGCCGACGCGGTGAGCACCGTGAGCCCGACCTACGCCCGCGAGATCCAGACCCCCGCAGGAGGCTGCGGACTCGAGGGTCTGCTCGCCGCCCGGGCTGGCTCGCTCACGGGCATCGTCAACGGAATTGATACGGTCGCCTGGAATCCCGCCACTGATCCACACATTCCGCGGCACTTTCGCGCCGCCGACGTCGCCGAGGGCAAGTATGCCGCCCGCGTCGCGCTCGCCGCCCGATTGGGCTATGCCGCCCCCGATGACCGGCCGTTAGTGACTTTCGTCGGCCGACTCGTTGAGCAGAAGGGGGTGGCCCTGCTCGTGGAATTGCTGGGCCGCCTGGCCGGAACCGGCCGGGCTCACTTCATGGTGCTGGGCGCCGGCGACCCAGCCGCCGAGCAGGCGCTGCAGCGGGCCGCTGCTTCCTTTCCCGGCACAGTGGACGTCGTGATCGGCTTCGATGAAGGGCTCGCCCATCTGGTTCAGGCTGCTGCCGACATCATGCTCGTGCCGAGCCAGTTCGAGCCCTGTGGTCTGACCCAACTCTACGCCCAACGCTATGGGACCCTGCCCGTCGTGCGGGCGACCGGTGGCCTCGTGGACACGGTCATCGACGCAACGCCGGAGGCGATCGAGGCGGAACGGGCCACCGGCTTCGTATTCGGTCCGGCGGAGCCCGAGGCACTCGTCCACGCGGTCGAACGGGCGCTCGCCCTACACGCCGACCGCGACCGCTGGCAGGGCCTGGTCCGGAACGTGATGCGGCAAGACTGGTCGTGGGAGGTCAGTGGCCGCGAGTATCTGCGGCTGTTTGAACGAACGCTTACCAATGCCCCCGTTGCCGCTGGCTGACGACGGAAGAAGATGACTGACAAACCGGGCAAGCCAGGCAAATCCTGCCGCCTCAAACAGCAGTTTGTGGCGAAACCCCTCCCGTTACGACCGATACCACTGGCATGAAACGCCATCTCCTGAGCCTCACGATCGCACTGGCAGCCGGCCTGGCGCTCGCCGCAATCGTTCATGCTGCTGACCACTGCCACCACTGCGGAGGCACGGCTGCCGGCCAGGCCACGCCCTGCGGCGACTCCGGCTGCGGACCCGAATATCGCGGGCCAGAGCACTGGCGGGATCCCTGCGATGCCTGTGGCAGGTGGCTTAACTGCCAGGGCGTTGCCCAAGCAACCGACATCCTCGCTCCCTGGCAGCGGCCTCCGGGCTGCGGCTTCGTGAGCGGAGCAGGGCTGGGGTATACCTGCCCGCTGGGCGTCTGCGGGTACGGTGCCCCCTGCGGAGCGTGTGCCAGTGTGGGCCCGTGCGGTGGCTGGAATTGGCTGCGCCCGCTCGGGCGTTGAGCGGTTCGGCTGCCCCACGCGATCACCGCAGCCGCTCAGCTGCCACGGGACGCGGCCAGGGCAGCGGCGAACGTGAGCGCATCGCCGTGTCGGCGGCAGGCGTCGAGTAGCAAATCCCACTCGCCGGAGGCCGCCGCGAGTTCAATCAGTGAGGGAAGCTGGCCTCCTGTCTGCATCAGGCTGGGAGACACACCCGATCGCGGGTGGGCGACGGCGGCGTGGAGGGCCTCCGCCGGTCGGCCGGCCCGCGCGAGCAGGAGCACGAGCGTGTCACCAGGGAGCGTGCCGGCCACCTCAAGGTCGGCTCCGGCAGCCGCGCGGCGGAAAAACCTGATCGCGGCAGCTCCATCGATCCCGAGCGTTGCTCCGAAAAATAGCCGAGAGGCCTCACCCAGATTTTCAAATGGTGGCTCTCCCGGATAAGTCACCCCTGGCGGCAGCCGGCAGGCATAGGCCGCTAACTCCCAGGCCTGTCGCACCGCGAACTCATCGGTGCAGACCCGCGCGATCCTTAGTACCGACTGCAGATGGGAGATGTCGACGTAGAGTGGCAAAGCGTCCGCTAGTTCGCCGGCCAGTTCGAGAAGCGAGACCAGCGGCGTTGCCGCGGCAACGGCCGGAGCTGTGTCGCAGCCATGAGCGGTGAGATCGACTGCCAGGCCGCGGACAACCTCACCGTGGAGATGCGCGACGAGCCGCCGGGCAGCCGGCTCCTGCCTGCGGGCCGGGAGCCTGGACACTGCCTGCTCGAAGGCGGTGATCGCCGCACATGTTCCTTGGGAGCGGAGCATGATCTCGATGCCAAGGGCCGGATCGACTGCTTCCCAGAGGGCCACGCCGAGCAGTTCATCCACCAGCCGGCTCGCCTTGTCATCGAACGGCGGGAGGGCACCAGCTGCACCACCAGCAGGCAAGGCCCGGGCAGCGAGCGAGGCCAGCTGCTTCGCCATCTCCTCGACGGGCATCGCGGCCCGAAGATACATCCAGGCCGCGGCCACCTCGCCGTCGTCGAGCAGGCCCTGGCCAACTTCGCGGCAGGCGACCAGCGACCGCTCGTCGAGGGCCGCCTGGGCGGCCAGATCATCCGGCGGCGCGGTGGTAGCCAGGGAGAGACCGGCCGCAAGCCGGGCCTGAACCAGCCGCAGGTCAAACAGAGCATGCCAGCGCCGAGCTGCCGCCAGTGCAGCGGCGAGTTCATCCAGCATCGCAATCGGCCCCGCAGCCAGGGCTGTCGCCTCGAGCCGGGCGAAGTCTGCCGCCGTGAACTGGCCTGTTGCATCAACCATGAGCTCTGCATGCCTCCTGGCGCACCGACTCGTAGGCGAGCACCGCCGCCGTGGCCGACACATTGAGGCTGTCAGCGAGCCCCAGCATCGGCAGCCGAACCATTTCCATTGTGATCTCGCCGGCGGCGGCGGCCCTCGCCCACGTGCCAGTCACCCCCTCCGCCTCACTTCCTACGACGAGCACCACGGCCCCGCGAAGATCGGCGGTAAACCAATCCTGCTTCGCTTCAGGCGTGGCCACGATCACCCGGCGACGACCTGCCCGGCACCAGTGGATGACCTCGGCCGCCGAGGCCACGGCCAGCGGAACGCTAAAGACAGTCCCAACGCTCGCCCGGATCGTGGCCGGGTTGGCTGGATCGGTCCGCGGGTCGCAGGCAATCAGGCCGGCCAGTCCAGCGGCATCGACGGTTCGCAGCATGGCGCCGAGGTTGCCCGGCTTTTCGACTCCTTCGGCCACGAGCACCGGCCGGACCACAGGCAACGACACCTCAGCCAATCGCCGGGAGGCGAATCGCACCACTCCCACCACGCCCTCATTGCGATCGCCGAAGGCGATCCGGCCAAAGGCTCGCGGTGACAGACCGATCACCTCCGCTCCTCGGGTGGCACAGGCTGCGATGCACTCGGCTACATCCGGGGATAGCCCGCGTGGAGCAGCCGAATCTCCCTCATCGGGCAGGGCCACGAATACCTCACGGATCTCGATTCCGGCGGCCACCGCTCGGGTAAGTTCTCGCAGCCCGTCGACAAGGGTCAGGCCGGTCTCGCGGCGGCCACGCGGATCACGCAGCCGCGCTGCCTGCCTGAGGCGGGGGTTGGCCGGGCTGGTGATCGTTTCGGTGATGGTCACAGGGCCTCAGCTCGGATGGACTAGGGGCTGCGTGGGCTTCGGGAACGCCAAGGTCCTATTTTCTCAGAAAATTTACGGTCTGTGCGGTACGCCATGGGGTGGCGGTCGGCCGCCGGAGATACCATATATAGAGTATGGCTTGTCTCTTCGACCCACCATTGAACCCGGCCCGCTGGATCGTGGCGATTGCCCTAGCGCCAAGCCTCGCGGCCGGAGCTGCCGACCCTGACTTCACTCGCGACGTCCGGCCGATCCTCTCCAACCGCTGCTTCAAATGCCACGGCCCCGACGCGGAGCATCAGGAGGCGGGTCTCCGGCTCGATCTCAGGGAGGCCGCGGTCGCCGAACTCGAGAGTGGCTCCCGGGCGATCCTGCCAGGCCGCCCCGACTCGAGCGAACTGGTCGCCCGGATCACAAGTACCGATCCCGATCTCATCATGCCTCCACCGCATACGAAGGTGGAACTGACCGATGCGGAGCGGCAGGTGCTCACGGCCTGGATCGCCGCCGGTGCCGAGTATCGGCCCCACTGGGCTTTTGAGCGGCCCGGGCGGCCGCCGGTGCCACACCAGAAACATGACGCCTGGCCGCGAAACGACCTCGACCGATTCGTCGGCGCCCGGCTCGCTGCTGAAGGAATCAAACCTTCTCCCGAAGCCGATCAGGCCACGCTCTGCCGCCGGGTTCACCTTGATCTCGTCGGCCTACCGCCGACTCCGGCGGAACTCAACACCTTTCTGGCCGACGACTCGCCCGACGCCTACGAGCGCCTTGTCGATCGGCTGCTCGCCAGTCCGCGGTATGGGGAACGGTGGGCCCGCCGCTGGCTCGATCTGGCTCGCTACGCCGACACCAACGGTTTTGAAAAGGACCGCGACCGCTCGATCTGGCCTTATCGCGACTGGGTGATCCGCGCGCTCAATGAAGACATGCCGTTCGATGAATTCACGATCCGTCAGATCGCCGGCGACCTGCTCCCGGCAGCGACGGTCGACGACATCGTGGCCACCGGATTTCACCGCAACACGATGATCAACGAAGAGGGTGGCATCGATCCGCTGGAGTACCGCTACCTCGCACTGGTCGATCGCGTCGGCACAACCGGCTCGGTCTGGCTGGGCCTGACGATGGCCTGCGCACAATGCCACACCCACAAGTTCGACCCCGTCACCCACACCGACTACTTTGCCACGATGGCTCTGTTCGACAACGTCGATGAACCCGAGTGGACGATTCCTTCACCGCAGCGGGAGCACCACCTGACCGAGATCCACCGGCAGATCGCGGCGGCCTGGCTAGCACTCCCCACTCGCTGGCCCCTGCCACCTGTGCCCGCGGCCGATCAGATCGTCGGGGCGGGCGAACCGGCTGGAGGGCATCTGACCGAGAACAAGCGGCAGCAAGCGGCGCTGGCAGAACGGCAGGCCGCCTGGGAGGCCGATGAATCACGCCACGCAGTCGCCTGGAGCGTGGCCCGGCCCGAATCGGTCGCTTCAACCCTGCCGCTGTTGGAACTGCGGCCCGACGGCTCTCTGCTCGCCAGTGGTGACATGACCAAGAGCACCGTCTACACGCTCACCCTGCCGGCGATCGACCGCGTCACCCGGTCGATCCGGCTGGAAGCATTGCCCGATGAGAGCCTGCCGGATCATGGCCCCGGCCTCACCTGGTACGAGGGGCCGCGGGGCGACTTCTTTCTCTCTGAGTTCGAGGTGATGGCCGCTGATCGGCCGGTGGCTGTCGCCACAGCAACCCACTCGCTGGCCGGCCGTCCATCGAGTAGCCGCAGCGATTCATCCGCCGCTGCGGCCATCGATGGAGAGATGTCGAGCGGCTGGAGCATCAACGGTGATCAGGGCCGACCCAATGCCGCCGTATTTCAGCTGACTGAGCCCGTGCCGGCCGGAACGACGCTCACAGTAACGCTCCGGTTCGAGCGGCACTACGCCTGCGCCCTCGGCTGCTTCCGGGTTTCCGTCAGTGATCGTGAGGATGCCACCGCCCGGGGCCACACCGCCGCCGAGGAGGCAGCGCTGGCGAAGCCTGCCACGAGTCGGTCGGCGGAAGAGCATTCGCTCATCGGCCGCCGGTTCCTCGCCGCCGCAGAGGAACTGGCCGAACCCGTGGCAGCGATCCGCCAACTCGAGGACTCTCTCCGTTCCGGCACGACGACACTCGTGGTGCGGGAGCGGCCGGCGACGAATCGCCGCACGACGTTTCGGCGGCACCGCGGGGAGTTCACCCAGCCTGAGGAGTCGGTGCCGCCAGCCACTCCCACCTTCCTGCCACCGCTGCCCGCCGACATGCCGGCCGATCGACTGGCCTACGCCCGCTGGCTGGTCTCGGCCGACAACCCGCTTACCGCTCGGGTCACGGTCAACCGCCACTGGCAGGCCTTCTTCGGCCGCGGCCTCGTCAAATCGCTCGATGACTTCGGCTATCAGAGCGAGCCGCCCACTCACCCCGACCTGCTCGACTGGCTGGCTGTTTCGTTCCAGGATGATTTCGGCTGGTCACAGAAGCAGCTTCATCGCCTGATCGTGACGAGCAGTACCTACCGTCAGGCGTCGGCTGTTTCCCCGGCCCTGGCCTCTCGTGATCCCGATAACCTCCTGCTCGCCCGAGGGCCGCGGGTGCGATTGGAGGCCGAAGTGATCCGCGACTCGCTCCTGTCTGCCGCCGGGCTACTTTCGCCGAAGATGTATGGGCCGGGCGTGCGACCGCCGCAACCAGAAGGCGTGACTGAGGTGGCCTTTGGTAACCCAAAGTGGGTGCCGAGCACAGGCGCGGACCGCCACCGCCGCAGCATCTACACATTTCAAAAGCGGACTGCCCCGTTTGCGATGACCGTGACCTTCGATGGCCCCTCGGGAGAGTCGTGTGTGGTCCGGCGGGAGATTTCCAACTCCTCGCTCCAGGCGCTCACGCTGCTCAACGACCCGATGTTCATCGAGGTGGCCCGGGCGCTGGCTGTGGCCGCGACGGACACGGGTGACGACGACGCCTCCCGACTACACTCGCTCGCCCACCGCCTCCTCTGCCGCAGCTTCAGCCCTGCCGAACTGGAGATCCTTCAGGCTTTTCTTCAGGCACAGCGGCGGCGGCTGGCAGCCGGTGAACTCGACGCCACGCAGTTGCTCGGCAACGATCCCACAGCCTCCCCCGAGCAGGCCGCCTGGATGCTCGTTGCCAGAGCCGTGATGAACCTCGACGAAACGATCGTGAAGCGATGAATCCTCTGCTCGACATTACTCGCCGGCACTTCTTTCAAGACTGCGGAATCGGCGTGGGCAAGATGGCGCTGGCCAGCCTGCTCGTCGATGGGCTCGGCCGGCCGGTCAGTGCCGCGCCACCTGATCCGCTGGCACACAAGCCGGGCCAGTTCCCGGGCCGGGCCCGGGCGGTGATCCAGCTCTTCATGGCGGGAGCGCCAAGCCAGCTCGAGCTGTTCGACTACAAGCCGAAGCTGGCTGCGATTGAGGGCAGTCCGATTCCGCCGGAGGTGATCGGTGGCCAGCGTTACGCCTTCATCCGTCCAGATGCTGCCGTGCTCGGCCCGCAGTATTCTTTCGCAAAGCATGGCCAGTGTGGGGCAGAACTCTCCGAGATTCTTCCCTGTCTGGCCACCGTCGTTGACAAGATCGCGATCGTGAAAAGCTGCCGCACCGATCAGTTCAACCATGCCCCGGCCCAGATCTTCATGAACTGTGGCTTTTCGCAGCCGGGCCGGCCGAGCATGGGCTCGTGGGTGACCTATGGCCTCGGAAGCGAAAGCCGTGATCTGCCCGCCTTCGTGGTGATGAGCACGGGCACAGGCGTGAGTGGTGGCAGTGCCTGCTGGTCGAGTGGCTTTCTGCCGAGCCTCTACGCCGGCACCCGGTTTCGCAATGCTGGCCCCCCGATCCTCAACATTGATTCGCCTCCTGGTGGTGACGGGCAACTTGCAGCCGACACGCTCGATCTGGTCACCCGGCTCAATCGGCAGCGACTCGCGCTCGACGGGGATCCCGAGATCGCCACCCGAATCGCATCTTATGAAATGGCTCATCGTCTCCAGACGTCAGCTCCGGAGTTGATGAATCTGGCGGAGGAGTCGGCCGAGACCCTGGCCCTCTACGGCTGTCAGCCGGAGCAGGCGAGCTTTGCCCGAGCCTGCCTGATCGCCCGGCGGCTCGTGGAACGGGGCGTGCGGTTCGTCTCGATCTATCATGAGGGTTGGGACGGCCACTCCGACGTCAAAGGCAACGTGGAAAAGAACTGCGCGGCGACCGATCGCGCGAGCGCCGCACTCGTGGCTGATCTCGAACGGCGGGGGATGCTCGACAGCACCCTGGTCGTCTGGGGGGGTGAATTTGGCCGTACGCCGATGGTGGAGGCGAGCGCTGTACTCGGCCGTTCCAAGGGCCGCGACCACCACCCCAGCGCCTTCACGATGTGGCTGGCCGGTGGCGGCATCAAGGGAGGCATCACCTACGGTGAAACCGACGAACTCGGCTTTCACATCGCCAAGGATGAGGTGCATGTGCACGATCTCCAGGCCACGATCCTGCACTGCCTGGGTCTTGATCACGAGCGGCTCACCTACCGCTCCCAGGGCCGCGACTTCAGGCTCACCGACGTACACGGCCAGATCGTAAATGGACTTTTGAGTTGATTGCCAGTAGTCAAACCATTGGTCGCTAATACTCATTCTGAGGGAGCCTCGCTGAGCAGGCCCTTCGAAATCCCCTCTCGAAACTTCTTCGAAGTTGGTCCGTTTATACCGATGGTCGGCGTCGTGCCGAGAGCATTGTGTTCTCTCTCCTGTCTGTCCGCCGGAGTCTGTTGCCATGATTCATCGTTCTCCCTGGCTCGCATCCATCGCCGGCGTGGTGATGTGTACGGCTGGTGTCTTTGTTTCACGGCCTGCACCGGCTGCTGATTGGCAGGAAAGCCTGCTTTATCCAGCCGCCCGATCTTGGATGAGAATTCTGACCCTTGTGGCCGAGGACGGCGGGCAGGCTGAGCAGGCTCCCGAAAGGGGTGATCGCGAGGGCCGCGGCCGTCATGGCAAAGACCCAGGACGTCAGCCGCCGAGTAGTGGACCTGGTCCCCGCGTCGATGCAATTGCAAAGCTCGACGAGGTCCTGGGCCGTCTTGGCCGGATCGAGTCGATGCTTGCTGCCCGACCGATGCCGGGCACTGAAGCCGGACCGGGTCGTCCGCAGCCCGGACCGGGTCG
>ERZ889217.240-NODE-240-length-36336-cov-18.886552_pt1 | contig 36336 bp, 29 predicted proteins | sample MGYA00521098_ERZ889217 | MGnify/ENA primary metagenome ERZ889217 (study PRJEB32303, sample SAMEA104408613) | aquatic metagenome | biome: Brackish water; feature: Pelagic; material: water | place: Baltic Sea | collected 2014-06-10T22:04:00 | depth 2,362 m ... | reverse complement strand
CTTAGCCCTCCACCAGGGCTTCTGTCTGGAGGACTAGGTCGCGCAGGTGCTCCAACTGGCTGGCCTTGGCCCCCTCCCAAAGGCCGCGGTGGTGAGATTCCAACAGCCGCTCGGCCATGTCCCGCAGGGCCCAGGGATTGGCTCGACGGAGAAAGTCCAGGGTTTCGGTGTTACCCAGCCAGTCCTCACAAATCGCCCCGTAGCTCCAATCGGGCACCCGGCCGGTGCTGGCGTCGTAGGCGAAGAGGTAGTCGAGGCTGGCGGCCAGTTCGAAGCCCCCCTTGTAGCCATGGGCCCGCATGCCTTCGATCCAGCGGGGATTGAGCAGGCGGGAGCGCAGCACCTTGTCCAGCTCCTTTTCGAGACGGTGCACCCGGGGGCGTTGCTGGCGGGAATGGTCGGCAAACCAGAGGGCTGGTGCCTGGCCCTGCAGCCGTTCCGCCGCCGCACTGAGGCCCCCCTGGAACTGGTAGTAGTCGTCGGAATCGAGCAGGTCGTGTTCCCGGTTGTCCTGGTTGTGAAGCACCACCTGCACGGCGGCCAGGCGTTGCTCCAGGCCCGAGCGATCGGCCACGGCCAGGCCGCTGCCCTCGTAGCGCCAGCCACTCCAGGCCAGAAAGGCCTCAGCCAGGTCGCCGCGGTCCTCCCAAATGCCGCTGTCAATAAGGCCCTGCAGGCCAGCGCCGTAGGCCCCAGGCGCCGAACCAAAGACCCTCCCACTCTGGCCGCCCTCCCGCCGGGCGGCGGCAGCGAGGGGATTCTCCGGTTCGGGTTCGTCCAAGGCCGCCACCATCGACGTGGCCCGGTTAAACCAGGCCACCAACTGGGGGAAGGCATCGCGAAATAAGCCGGAAATGCGCAGGGTCACATCGACCCGGGGCCGCCCCAGGCTGGGGAGGGGAATGACCTCAAGATCGACCATGCGTCGGGTTGGACCATCCCAGATCGGCCGGATCCCCAGCAGGGCCAGGGCCTGGGCGATGTCCTCACCGCCATTTCGCATCGTCGCGGTACCCCACACCGATAGGGCCAACTGGCGTAGGGGTTCCCCTTGCTCTTGGAGGAAAAGATCCACCAGCAGCTCAGCGCTGCGGCGGCCCAGGTCCCAGGCGGTTTCGGTGGGTAGGCCCCGCAGATCGACGCTATAGAAATTACGCCCGGTGGGCAGCAGGTCGGGCCGGCCCCGGGTCGGGGCTCCCGAGGGGCCAGCGGCGATGCGTCCTCCGGCGACGCCCGTGAGGAAGGCTTGGCGTTCGGCCTCGCCACAGCGCAGCAAATTGGGCAGCAGCGAACGGGCCACCCGCGCCAGCACCGAGGCTGTGGCAGGCCCGGGAGCGGGGGTGATGGTTGCCCCTGCTGGTCCCTGGGCCTGGCTCAGCACCTCCGCCATCAGTGCCAGGGCCTGCTCTTCCAGCCAGGCCACGCCATCGCCGCCATGGCGGGCATTCGCCAGGCCTAGGGCCTCGAGGCGCCCTTGATCGGCGACGGCCAAGGGCGCTTCTTCCGGATCCGCCCAAGGATCCAGCTCCAGGCCCAGATCCAGGGCCAGGGCCTGGGTTAAACCCGGACCTTCGGCCAGGGGTGCGCGGGCCAGGCAGAGCAACAATTCGGCGAGGGGAGCGGCCTCGGGAAGTTGGCCAAACACATGCAGGCCCGTGCGGATCTGGGCCTCCTTCAGCTCGCAGAGGTAGCCATCGGCGGCCTGGAGCCGCTGGAGCCTGTCCTCGTCGCTGCTGGCGCCCCGTTTAAGCGGGTTCGGGACCGCGGAATCACCAGTCGATTGCGGGCCCAAGTTGAGCTGGCTCAGGCGATCAAGCACCTGGTCCTGCAACTGGCCCGTGCGTTCCGCCCCCAATTCGCTGGCCTGCCAGTACTCATCGAGTAGCGCCTCAAGCTCCAACAGGGGGCCATACAGGCCAGCCCGGCCGAGGGGTGGGGTGAGGTGGTCAAGGATCACCGCCTGGCTGCGGCGCTTGGCCTGGGAGCCCTCCCCCGGATCGTTGACGATGAAGGGATAGAGGTGGGGCATGGGCCCTAGGGCCCACTCCGGGAAGCAACTGGCAGAGAGGCCCAGGCCCTTACCGGGCAACCATTCGAGGTTGCCGTGCTTGCCCACATGGCAGATCACCTGCACCTGGGCCACCTGGCGAAGCCACAGATAGCGGGCCAGGTAGGCGTGGGGCGGCGGTAGGTCGGGGCAGTGGTAATTGAGGCTGGGATCCCGGTCGTAGCCCCGCTCCGGTTGAACTAACAGCCACACGTGGCCGAACTGGAGACCGGCCACGGGAAAGCCCTGGGCCGCCAGGCTGGGATCTGCTTCCGGCGGACCCCAGCGTTGTTCCAGCCGATCGCGGCCCTCCTGGGGAAGGGTGGCGTACCAACTCTGGTAGGCGGCCAGGGGCAGGTGGGCCAGGGGGGGGCGGTGCTGGCTTTCCGGGTCGTTGGTCTGGCCCTGCAGGAGCTGCTGGATCAGGGCATCGCCATCGGCCGGTAGGGCTTGGTCGCCGAGCCCGTAGCCGGCATCGGCCAACCACTGCAGCAAATTGGCAGCGCTGGCGGGCGTATCCAGGCCCACCCCATTGGCCAGGCGGCTGTTGCGGGTTGGGTAATTGGCCAGCACCAGGCCAACACGACGCTCGCCGGCCGGGCTGCGGCGCAGGTCGCACCAGCGGGCCACCAGCTGGCTGACCCAAGCAAGCCGTTCCCGCTCTGGCCGGCTTTGGTGCAGGGCCGTGGCCAGACCAGCATCGGCGCCGCTCATCTCCTTGAAGGCACCAACCCGGGTGGTGATGCGGCCATCCAATTCGGGTAGGGCCACCTGCAGGCTGAGGTCCAGGGGTCCCAGGCCGATGGCGCTGTCCGCCCAGGCCTCGCGGCTTTGACTGCTGCAGAGCAGCTGGAACACCGGCACGTCCAGGCGCTCCCATAGGGGTGCCCCCAGGCCGGCCTCCTGAAACTGCACCGAAGCAAAGGAGGTGGTGCAGATCACCGCCTCCACGGCCTCGCGGCCGAACAGGTCGGCCACGCCCCGTTGCACGGCCTGATCGCGCAGACCACTCACCCATAGGGCCCGGGGTGCGAGCCCCTGCTGGCGCAGGCTGGCCAACAGGGCCTCCACCAGCTCCAGATCACCGGCCTGGAGCTGGGCCCGATACAACACCACACCCACCCGGGCACCGGGCTCCAGGCGCCAGTCATGGGGCAGGGGGTCGGCCTGGGGGATGGCGGTGGGGGGCTCCACCGGCTGGCCGGCCAGGAGTTGGTCCAGGCAGCCCAACACCGCCGCCAGGTTGCTGGGGCCGCCCTCCCGCAGGCAGTGGCCGATGGCCAGGGTCAACTGGCGATCGGCCGTGCCGAGGCTGGCCAGGGTTTCGGCCTCGTCTTCGGTGCCGGCCACCACCAGGAGCTGCCGCCCTGGCCGGGAGGCCCAGGCCCCCAGTTGCTCCAGGCCATAGCTCCAGTGGCCCCGGCCCCCCAGCAGCCGCACGAGCACAAGTCGCGTCTGAGCCAGGCTGGTGCGGATGTAGTGGTCGATCACGGCCGGATGGGCCAGGGCCTGGAGATTCAGGCCCCGAACCGCACCGGCACCTAGGTGGGGCTGGTCTGCCAGCAGGGATGCCAGGCCGGCCAGGTCGCTATCGGCGCTGCTGAGCAGCACGACGGGCGCTCCGGGCTGCTCCACGTAAACGGGCCCCTCCTGGGGGCTGGTGCTGCCGGGAACCGCCGCTAACCGATGCATGGCGCCATCCTGGGACCTGACAGGCGGGTTCTGGCTTGCCTGGGCGTGACGCCATTTGGGGTGATCGGCCTGGGCACGATCAAGCTTCGGCCCGATATCCCCGGTCCTCGTCGCTTCAAGACGCTGGTGCCCACACTGGGCGGTGAGAAGATGCCCATACCCTTTGGGCCCCTGGCCATTCGGCCTGCGGCGCACGCAACCCCGTTTCCGATCCCATGCATCAATTCCTTCCCTATGCCTGGTTCGGTGGGCGCTGTGTTCCCTTCGCCGAAGCCACGATCTCCGTGGCCACCCATGCGCTGCACTACGGCACCGGTGCCTTCGGTGGCATGCGCGCCCTGCCCAATCCCAGCGATCCAGGTGAAATCCTCCTGTTCCGGGCTGATCGCCACGCCCGGCGCCTGAGCCAGAGCGCCCGGCTGCTGCTCACCGAGCTCTCCGAAGACACCATCATGGACGGGATCGTGCAGATCCTGCGGGCCAATCGGCCCAGCACCCCCGTGTATCTACGCCCGTTTGTTTACACCAGCGACCTGGGTATCGCCCCGAGGCTCCATGACATCGAGACCGATTTTCTGATCTATGGCATCGAACTCGGCGACTACCTCTCCCCCGACGGCGTGAGTTGCCGCATCAGTTCCTGGACCCGCCAGGAAGACCGCTCCCTGCCCCTGCGCGGCAAGATCAGTGGCGCCTACATCACCAGCTCCCTGGCCAAAACGGAAGCGGTTAAGAGTGGCTTTGATGAGGCCTTGCTGCTCAATAGCCGCGGCAAGGTTAGCGAAGCCAGTGGCATGAACCTGTTCATCGTGCGCGATGGCGTGCTGATCACCCCGGGCGTGGATCAGGACATCCTCGAGGGCATCACTCGGGCCAGCGTGCTCGAGATTGCCCGGGCCATGGGCATTCCCACCCTGGAGCGCCCAGTGGATAAAACCGAACTGTTTATCGCTGAGGAGGTCTTCCTGAGCGGCACCGCTGCCCGTGTTACGCCCGTGCGCCGGGTTGAAAACACCGACATGCCCAGCCAGCGACCGATGATGGAGGCGATTCGCGATCGACTCACGGCGATTACCGAAGGCCGCGATCCGGCCTACGACCACTGGGTCACCCGCGTGCGGCTGGACGGCTGATGGCAACGACCCACCCCCATCCCCGGATTGGTTTTCTAGAGCGGCTGCATAGCCCCGAACGACCGGTGTTGGTGTTTGACGGTGCCACCGGCACCTCCCTGCAGGAGATGGATCTCAGCGCCGAGGACTTCGGCGGTGCCGCCCTGGAGGGCTGTAACGAGAACCTGGTGGTGACCCGCCCCGATGTGGTTCAAGCGGTCCATCGCCAATTCCTGGAGGTGGGTTGCGATGTGATCGAAACCGACACCTTTGGTGCGGCCTCGATCGTGCTGGCTGAATACGGCCTAGAAGTTCAGGCCTATGCCCTCAACAAGCGGGCGGCCGAACTGGCCCGCGAAGTGGCCGATGCCTTCAGCACCCCAGAGAAACCCCGCTTTGTGGCGGGCTCCATGGGCCCCACCACCAAATTGCCCACCCTGGGGCATGTCGGCTTTGATGGTCTCAAGGAGTCCTATCGCGAGCAGGCCGAAGGCCTGATTGCCGGCGATGTGGATCTGTTCATCGTCGAAACTTGCCAGGACGTGCTGCAGATCAAGGCAGCCCTCCAGGGGATTGAGGAGGCTTTTAGCCGCAGCGGACAACGGCGCCCCCTGATGGTGTCGGTGACGATGGAAACGACCGGCACGATGTTGGTGGGGTCGGATATTGCGGCTGTTGTCGCCATCCTTGAACCCTTCCCGATTGATGTGCTTGGCCTTAACTGCGCCACTGGTCCGGAGCAGATGAAGGAGCATGTGCGCTACCTCAGCGAGCACTGTCCTTTTGTAATCAGTTGCATTCCCAATGCCGGTCTACCGGAAAATGTGGGCGGGGTAGCCCATTACCGGCTGACTCCAATCGCCATGAAGATGCAGCTGATGCACTTCGTTGAAGATCTTGGCGTGCAGGTGATTGGTGGCTGCTGCGGCACCACTCCAGCCCACATCGGCGCCCTGGCGGAACTGGCCAAGGAGCTGAAACCAGCAGCGCGTCAGGTGCGCTGCCCCGAGCGTCGCCGCGAACGGCCAGCCCTCGGTTACGAGCCAGCCCTGGCCTCCATCTATGGGGTCACCCCCTACCACCAGGACCAATCGTTCCTGATCATTGGGGAACGGCTTAACGCCAGCGGTTCTAAAAAAGTCCGCGACCTACTCAACGTTGAAGATTGGGATGGGCTAGTGGCCCTGGCCCGCGGCCAGCTGAAAGAGAACGCCCATGTGCTCGATGTCAACGTCGATTATGTGGGACGGGACGGTGAAAAAGATATGCATGAGCTGGTTAGCAGGCTCGTTACCAATGTGAATCTGCCCCTAATGCTCGATTCCACCGAGTGGCAGAAGATGGAGGCGGGCCTCAAGGTGGCTGGTGGCAAATGCATCCTCAATTCCACTAACTACGAAGACGGCGATGAACGCTTCTTCAAGGTGCTCGATCTGGCCCGCTCCTACGGCGCTGGCGTCGTCATTGGCACGATCGATGAGGAGGGGATGGCGCGCAGCGCTGAGCGCAAGTTTGCGATCGCCCAGCGGGCCTACCGCGATGCCCTCGAATTTGGCATCCCGGCCCATGAAATTTTCTATGACCCCCTGGCCCTGCCGATCTCAACCGGCATTGAGGAAGACCGCAACAATGCGGCAGCCACCCTGGCAGCCATTAAACAGATTCGCCGCGATTTACCCGGCGTGCATGTGGTTCTTGGTGTTAGTAACGTTAGCTTTGGCCTCTCACCGGCGGCGCGGATTGTACTCAATTCTGTGTTCCTGAATGATTGCGTTGAGGCTGGTCTTGATGCGGCAATTATTAGCCCAGCCAAGATTCTGCCCCTGGCCAAAATCTCCGAAGACCACCAACAAATCTGCCGTGACCTGGTGTATGACCGGCGCCGTTTTGATGGTGCTGTGTGCATCTATGACCCCCTCACAGAGCTCACGAAGTTGTTCGAAGGGGTCAGTGCAAAGCAGGCGCGCGAATCGGGCCCGTCCCTGGCGGACCTGCCGGTGGAAGAGCGGCTTAAGCAGCACATCATCGATGGTGAACGCATTGGCCTTGAACCAGCCCTGCAGGAAGCCCTGGTTCAGCATGCGCCCCTAACGATCATTAACACCTTCCTGTTGAATGGCATGAAGGTGGTAGGCGAGCTGTTCGGCTCCGGCCAGATGCAGCTGCCATTTGTATTGCAAAGCGCTGAAACCATGAAGGCGGCCGTGGCCTTCCTTGAGCCCCTGATGGAGAGGGCCGAGGGCGAGAGCAGCGCCAAGGCTAAGTTTCTAATTGCCACCGTCAAGGGCGATGTTCATGACATTGGCAAAAATCTGGTGGATATTATTCTTACCAACAATGGCTATGAGGTGATCAATCTGGGCATCAAACAGCCTGTTGAAGCGATCATCCAGGCCCAAAAACTTCACCAGGCCGATTGCATCGCTCTCAGCGGCCTGCTAGTGAAATCGACGGCTTTCATGAAGGACAACCTCCAGGCCTTCAACGATGCCGGCATCGATGTGCCCGTGATCCTTGGTGGGGCAGCCCTAACCCCCCGCTTCGTTAACAACGACTGCCGCCAGGTCTACCGGGGCCAGGTGATCTACGGCCGGGATGCCTTCGCCGACCTGCGCTTCATGGATGCCTACGTGACGGCCCGTGCCAACGGCGCCTGGGACAACGGCCAGGGGTTCCTGCAGGGGGCCCCAGACGGCCTCGGATTGACGAGTGAACCGGCGCTGTCGGACGCAGCGGCCCCTGGCCCTGACAGGGCGGCCATCCCCTCTGACCCGGCGGAGTCCAGCCCCAGTTTGGGCGAGCCAGCTCCAGGGCTGGCGCCTGCAGGCCTTGACACCAGCCGCTCCGCCGCCGTGGCCGAGGAGCTAGCGCTCACTCCCCCCTTCTGGGGAAGTTGCATCCTCACGGAGTCCGACATCGACCTGGCCGAGGTCTTCCGCTACCTCGACCGCAATGCCCTGTTCGCCGGCCAGTGGCAATTTCGCAAAACCCAGCAGCAGAGCCGCTCCGACTACGAGGCGATGCTGGCCGAAAAGGCCGAACCGGTGCTGCAGCACTGGCTAGGCCGTTGCCTGGCGGAGGGCCTGCTCACCCCCCGGGTGGCCTACGGCTATTTCCCCTGCGGCCGCAGCGGCAATGACCTGGTGGTGTTTGCTGCTCCGCCCGCGAGCGAGGGTGCCCCAAACCTGGAGTTGGGTCGGTTCCAGCTACCCCGTCAGCGGGCTGGCAACCGCTACTGCATCGCCGACTTCTACCGGGACCTGGTCGACGGCCCGGCCCCCGCCGGTCTGGCCCCCTCAGACGTGCTGCCAATGCAGGCCGTGACCATGGGTGAACGGGCCAGCGCGGTGGCCCAGGACCTGTTCCAGGGCGATCGCTATAGCGATTACCTCTACTTCCATGGCCTGGCCGTGCAGATGGCCGAAGCCCTGGCCGAATGGACCCATGCCCGCATCCGCCGCGAACTCGGATTCGCTGCCACGGAACCGGCGGAGCTGCGCGATGTGTTGGCCCAGCGGTACCGGGGCAGTCGCTATTCCTTTGGCTATCCGGCCTGCCCCAATGTGGCCGATTCCCGCCAGCAGCTCGCCTGGCTGGGGGCCGACCGCATCGGCCTACGCATGGACGAGAGCGACCAGCTCGAACCGGAACAAAGCACCACCGCCCTGGTGGCCCTGCATAGCCAGGCCCGCTATTTCAGCGCCTGATTGCCCCCTGAAACCCAGGCTCTAGACCCGTCCCCCCTAGGGCCTGCTGGAGCCATGGCAGGCTCGGGGGGACCACCCCACCCCACCCACCTGAACCCATGGCCATTGCCGGTCCCGGAGGCGTCGATGACGCGATTGCTGCAGGTCTCGACCTGGATGGTTCGCCGATCCCCGTTGCGATGCTGGGCCTTTACAACGAGGTCATGGAGCTGGAAAGTCGCCGGGCCCGCAGTGGCGTGACCAAATCGATGCGCAACCGCATCGTCAAGACCGGTTCCAAACATCTCGACCAGCAGACCCTTGATGCGCGCCTCCAGGCGGCTGGCTGGGAGGGCCTCAAGGCCAAGGAGATTGCCTTCTTCTACGGCTAAGCCGCAGGCCTAGGTCAAAAAAGGCCGGTGGGGCCCTTCGCCAGGGGTCCCAGGACTACGGAAATGTAACAATCCCCCCGGGTCCTGAACCGGATTTCCGCCCAGCCCCGAGGGGATCCCCCTAGGGCCTCACTTGCATTACGCAGGGTGGCCCGGGCTCATAGACAGATCTGCTCCAAGGTGTCGATCACCTCCTGCTGGAACTGCTCAAGGTCCGTGGAGTCGCTGAGGTCAATCCCCTCACCGGCCGCGTTCTGGCTGAGTTCCTGGAAGTGGAACGCGCCTTCGCCATTGGCCAAAAATTCCATGGCGGAGGTTTCACCACTCTCTTTGAAGGCGTCACACAAGGCTATGAAGGCCGCGTCTTCGGAGAATTCCCAGCTCATTTAGGGGGGTCTGCTGAATGACCTTTAACGCGCTGCCCCCCGAATCCGTCAACCTCTTGGCGAGAATTTGTGCCAGAGCTTCGCCAGAATCGGACCGATCCGGGCGTCGCCCGCCCGCCAAACCCATGAGCCAAGCGCCTACCCCCAACCCCGCCCCTAGCCCTTCCGCCCTCAACGTCCTCGGCCAACCGCTGGAGGTCTGTAGCTGTGAGCCCCTCACCGGTTGGTACCGGGATGGGAGCTGTCGCACCGATGGCCAGGATCAGGGAATGCACACGGTCTGCTGCATCGTCAGCGAGACCTTTCTCAGCTACAGCCGCGCCCAGGGCAACGACCTCTCCTCGCCGGTGCTGGCCTTCGGCTTCCCTGGACTCAAGCCCGGAGACCACTGGTGCCTCTGCGCTCGCCGCTGGCTCCAGGCCTACGAGGACGGCATGGCCCCGCCGGTGCGGTTGGAAGCCTGTGAGCAGAGCACCCTCACGGTGATCCCCCTGGCGGCGCTTCAGGGCCATGCGGCGCCAGGGAATGGCGATCCTGATGCCGCATGATGCCCCCATGGGCCAGCTCCGCATCGCCATCTTGGGTTTGGGTGCCTGGGGCGGCACCCTCGCAGCCCTATGGCGGGACCGGGGCCACCAGGTCGAGGGCTGGAGCCGCCGCGATGGTGCCGATCCCCTCGCCATGCTTCCTGGCCAAGACCTGATCGTGGCGGCGATGTCCATGGCTGGTGTGGGCCAGCTAGCCCACCAGCTGGCGCCCCAGTGGCCGGTTGGCCTGCCCCTGCTGAGCTGTAGCAAAGGCATCGATCTCCAGTTGGGCTGCACGGCTTCGGGCCTTTGGCAGCGGGCCAACCCCGCAATCCCCCTGCTGGTGCTGAGCGGTCCCAACCTGGCTAGCGAACTGGCCGAGGGATTGCCCGCCGCCAGTGTGTTGGCCTCCAGCGATGGTGACCTGGCCCGGACCCTCCAGCAGGACCTCAGCTCGGATCGGCTTCGCCTGTACACCAGCTCCGATCCAATCGGCACCGAGGTGGCTGGCGCCCTCAAAAACGTGATGGCCATCGCTGCCGGCGTCAGTGATGGGCTGGGCTTGGGTGCGAACGCCAAGGCCTCGCTGCTTTGCCGGGGGTTGGTCGAGATGGGCCTGGTTTTAGCCGAACTCGGAGGCCACCCCAGCAGCCTCTATGGCCTGGCCGGGTTGGGCGATCTGTTGGCTACAGCCACCAGCCCCCTAAGCCGCAATTACCGCTTTGGTCTGCTGCTGGCTGAGGGCCTCAGCAGCGCTGCCGCAATCGAACGAATCGGGGCCACGGTGGAAGGGGTCCCCACGGCCCGGGCCGTGATGCAACTGGCCGAACAACGCGGCTGGAAGCTGCCGATCAGCGCGGAAGTCCTCAATTTGGTTGATGGCACCACCCCGGCGGCGGCGGCGGTGAGGCGCCTGATGGAGCGTCAGTTGCGGGAGGAGAGGCTGCCCGACCTAGTTGGCGCCAGGCCAGCCGCGGCGGACCTGGCCACCCCATGAACGGCGGCCCCCTCCAAGCCGCCCTCGTGGAGGCCTTCACGGAGGCCCCCATGGGCGGCAATGGGGCTGGCGTGGTCCTGCTGAGGGAGCCAGCGGCGGCGGGCTGGATGCAGGTCCTAGCTGCCCGGTTCCAACAATCGGAAACAGCCTTCCTCTGGAGAGGGGCCGATCGGGAGTGGCGCCTGCGCTGGTTCACCCCCAGCTGTGAAGTGCCCCTTTGCGGCCACGCCACCCTGGCGGCGGTGCTCGCCCTGGGGCATTGGGGCCAGCTGACGGTGGGTGAGGAGCTAGCCCTGCATAGCCCCAGTGGACCCCTGGCCGTGCGCCTGGAGGGTTTGGACCCTGCCAGTGCCCGGATCGTGCTGCCCAGTGCGGGTCTGGAGCCCCACCCCATCCCCCCCTATTTGGCCCAGTTATTGGGGGAGCCGCCCCTGGCCTACTGGAGTTCGCCCCTGGGCTACCGGGTGGCCCTGATGGCAGACCCCTTTGACCTGGCGGCCTTGCCCCAGCCCTCCGCCCAGTTAGGGGGCCAGGACCGCCAGGGATTGGTGGTGATGCAGGCCCTCGGCCCTACGGAACCCTTCGGCCTGGCCGAACCGGCAGACCCGAACCAGCCCAGGCCCACGAAGGGGCCCCAGGTGTTGGGCCAGCCGGCCAAGTACCAGCTGCGTTTCTTCGCCCCTGGTTTGGGAATTGCTGAAGACCCCGTCACCGGCTCTGCCCATGCCCTGGTGGCGCCCTATTGGCAGGAGCGGCTCGCTCAGAGGTCTGTTGTGGGCTGGCAGCCCTCCCCCTCGCCCGGTGGCATGGTCTGCACCGCGGCGGCCGATGGCCGCATTGCCTTGACGGGCAGGGGCCACCTGCTTTGGGATGGGAGCCTTGAGGCTGGCTCCTGCGCCCCAGACCTGGCCAGCTGGAGCGTTTGTGGTCCCTGACGATGGCAGCAACACCCCTGTTTCCCCTTAAGTCGCTGTTGATTGGCCTGCCCCTGGGCCTGGGGGCCCTGGCGATCGGCTTTGCTGCCGAAGGGCTGATTCCAGCGACCCCACCCTTGAGCGCTGCCATGGTCACGGCCCTGCAGGAGACTCCCCCACCGGCCAAACCCGTGCGCGCCGATGCCCGGGAGGATCTCCGGGGGGTAGCCGCCCAACGGCTTGGCCAGGGCCCAGCTCTGGCAAGCCTGGCCGCCCCGCAGCTTGCTGGTCCCCAGGCCAACCCAGGTCCGAATCTGGAGATCCGCATCGCCCTGCTGGCTCTCCCCCAAGACGTACGGCTGGGTAGCACCGGTGGCTGGTGGTTGCGTAGCCGGGACGGCCGGGTCCTCGACCAGGGCGGCCCCGGCCAAGATGTCTCCCTTCAAGGTGTCTCGCTGGTGGGAGTCTCCCGGGGCCAAGCGGAGCTTTGGCTGGAGCCTGCACTTGGGCAGGCCCTAGTGGTTAACGGCCAGGCCTACGCGGGCCGCTTGCGGTTGATTCAGCAAGGTTCCGGGCTCCAGGTGATCAACCACCTGCCCCTAGAGGACTACATCGCTTCCGTCGTCGGCTCGGAAATGCCCAGTAGTTGGAACCTGGAGGCCCTCAAGGCCCAGGCGGTGGCAGCCCGTTCCTACGCCCTGGCCCACATGGCCCGGCCCCCTAGCCAGCATTGGCACCTGGGCAACACCACCCGCTGGCAGGCCTACAGGGGGCTGGACACGGTCAATGGCCGCACCCGGGCCGCTACGGCCGCCACGGCGGGCCTGATCCTCAGCTACCAGGGAGGAATCGTGGAGAGCCTCTATGCAGCCAACAGCCAAATCAGCTGGGACGCCCATCGTCACCTGGGCGCCAGCATGAGCCAGGAGGGTGCCAATGCGTTGGCGAACAGGGGCCAGTCCTATCCCCAGATCCTGGGCCACTACTACCAGGGGGCATCCCTGGCCCGTTTGAAGATCGGTGCGGGCTGAACGGTATTGGCAACGGGCCCTTGAGCGCAGCCAGGGGGCAGCGGCAAGCGGCAGTTTGGTGCCCTTGGACACCGAAATCCTTGACTTGGGAAGGGTCCTTGCTGCCCGCGCCGCCGCAGACGGACACCAGGGTGGAATGGACCCGGCCGTTGAAAATAGTGGGCTTGAAGACACTGAAGGATCTGAAGGGTCAGGTTTAGGCGCCCGTTCAGCCGTTGCGGATGGCCAGGTCCATGCGGGGGGATCCCCTGGTCCTAGCGACTGGAGCCCTTTTGTGGTGCGCCGGCTACTTTCAGCCACGCCCAAGCACCTCACCCGGGCAGGGCCGCGCCCCAATCCTTTTTTGCCATGGGATAGGGACCTAGCGGTGGCGCCCTTGGGATCGAGCCACCTGTTGTTGCTCAATAAGTACCCGGTCCAGGCTGGCCACGTGTTGGTAATAACCCAGCAATGGCAGCCCCAGCAAGGGTGGCTTGGGCCGACCGATTGGGACGCGGTGGCCGAGGTGGATGGGGACACGGGCGGGCTGTGGTTTTTCAATAGTTCCCCGGCCGCCGGGGCTAGCCAGCCCCATCGCCACCTGCAGTTGTTGCCGCGGCAGGAGGGCACCCCTAGCTGTCCCCTGGCCCCCCAGTTGCTGGACCAATTGGAGGGCAATCAGGGCACCTGGCCATGGCGCTACCAGCTCAGTCGCCGCCATCACTACGGCGACCCTGATGAACTAAGGGCCCTGTATGGCAACCATGCCCGAGCCCTTGGCCTTGGCGAACCGGGCCGCGATCCCCAGCCCCGGCACCCCTACAACCTGCTCTTTGACGATCAATGGTTCCTGACCGTGCAGCGCCAACGCGACGACTGGGCTGGGTTTTCGGTCAATGCCCTCGGCTTTGCCGGTTACCTGCTGGTCACCGATCGAGCCGATCTGGACTGGCTGCGGTGCCAGGGTCCCTGGGCCCTGCTGGAAACCGTGGCCAGCAAAGTTCAGTAATTTCACGCTGGCGCCAAACGGCGATTGGGCAGTTCTTGGAAAGGGGAGGGCTGGGTTAGTCCCGTCTCTCCCCCCTTACAACAACCTGTCTTGCCATTTCATGGCCGTTTCTCGCCTTTCCTCCATTCAAGAGCCCAGCGTTCAGGGCTCCCTCGATCAAGTCCCAGCCGATCGAATTCCGCTGGATCAAGTCCCCTTCTTGCCAATCCAAACGGCCCCGTCTGTTTCGGGTCGACAGGCTGGAGGCAGGCTGCGGATCCAGGCCAGCTTGGCCCTGGTGGCCCCGATTGCCCGCCACTACGCACGCATCACCAAGGAATCGGCCGACGACCTCAGCCAGGTGGGCCTGTTAGGCCTGTTGCGTGCAACTGAGCTCTACGTCCCAGGGCGGGGCCTGCCCTTTGAACCCTTTGCCCGCCAGCACATCCGTGGCGCCATCCTCCATTACCTGCGGGACCAGGCCCCCCTGGTGCGGATCCCGCGCCGGCGCCAGGAGCTAGAGCAGCAGCGACGCCGCTGTGAAAATCGCCTCCAGGCCGAACTGGGTCTCGCGGCTCCTGCAGAGGCTGTGCGGCGGGCCATGGGCCTTAGCCAAAGCCAATGGCAGCGCCTGGAGGCAACCCCCGTAAGCCGTCGGATCGTGGGTCTGGAGGAAACCTCAGAACCCCTGGCCTGCAATCAAGACCAGGAGAGTGTTGAGGACCCGCGCGGAGCCCTGGCCCTAGCGCTTTTGGAGCAACTTCCGTCCCAGCAGGCTGAAGCGATTAAGGCCGTGATTCTGGCTGGTAGCAGTCTGCGGCAGGTGGCAGGCGACTGGCAAGTGAGTGCCAGCACGGTGCACCGTCAACTGCACCGGGGCCTGGCCGAACTCAAGCGTCGCCTGGAGTGTCCATCTGACGCCGTAGCGTGCTGATCGTGGCATCGAGGGCCGCGAGCTGCCGTTCCAGGCCCTCCCGCCAGAAGGTCAGCATGCGCAACTTGCGCTCGTGATGCCGGCGGCGGAAGGTTTCGGGCGCTTCGGAGGGCAGGCAGCAGCCAAAGGGGGGGAACATGGGAAAATGGTGACAGTTCTGCCTTTCTAGCCAGCCCCTTGGCGCGAGTGCGGTGGTCAGCCCCCCCCTTGGCTGCTGCCTAAACCTGTCCTGGGCCCTAATCACCGCGGTTAAGGGCGCTCCACCCCGCCCTGTACGACAGACCACCACGACGGAGACAGTTGAGACCACATAGTCCGATCGGTCGCCCGCGACCCCTGACCCTGGTGCTCCTAGCAACGCTTGCCCTGGGGGCCAATCCGGCCCAGGCCTATGTGGCCTTGATGGCAGGTCAGCAGGCCCGCCCCCTGGTGGGCACATTTAACACCGTTCCCGTGCTCCATTCCAACCAGCCGGAGGAAGTGCAAGGGGCCGGCATCTTGGTGAGCACCATGGAAGGCCAGTCCTACAGCACTGAAATAAACCAATTTCTCGATAATGCCACCTACACCTTTAAGGGTGAATTTGGCCTCCATATCCACCATAAATACCATCCGATTGGCTCCGCCTGGAATGGACCTGGAGGTCGCCGCCATGAGCTCACTTTGGCGGCAATTTTGGTTAATCCTAGTGATCAGACTGTCACCGTTCAGTTTGACCAAGGGTCTGTTCGCAATAGCTTTGAGGCCCCCTACCTGCCTAATAATTTAATGGGGGTTAAGCCCCTGGGCCCCCGGCCTTGGAACACGGGGCCAGGTGATGCCACTTCGATTGCGATGTTGAGGGGCAAGCTTGACAACAATTTGCCCGATCGGATTGTGATTCCGCCCCGGGGTCGTACTGTGCTATTTCAGACGCAGCTTCCCTCCAACGGCATTGCCAATGGACTTCTTCGGGGACGCAGCGATGGCCCCATCCAGGTCGCCGTGGTGGCCGTCCGCGAACCTCGCAACGATAACGATGTATTCGCCATACTCGATGGCGGCAAGCTTGCGCCAGGACGCACTTACCTGGGGCGACTAAGGGAAATTGAGGCCGGCTATGTCTTTTCAAGAGTGGCTGGAGTAGCGATCGGTGATGCCTATCAGGCCAGTCTCAACTATGACCTTAATGATGGACCATTACATGTGCCTCTTACCAGCACCGTGCGTCACAATTTTGGCACTGGCGAAATCCAGGTAAACCCCCTGGCAAGCCGCATGGTCGACTCCTCGATTAACAACGTTGGGACCTATGGGGTGCGCTTTGATATCAACCTCAACCTCAAGGGCCAAGGTCCCTATGAGCTGGTATTGAGCCACCCCAGTCCCAATGGCCGGGCGTTCACCGCCTTTCGCGGCTCGATCGGCATCACCACTGACAGCGGCTATCGCGAAGTCCACGTGGGTCTGCGTTCGGGCCAAAGTCTCAGCCTCGCAGCATTGGAGTTAAACCCAGGCCAGAGCAATCGCGTGCGGGTCAGCCTGGTGTATCCCGCCGATGCCACCCCGGGACACCTGCTGAGCGTGGTGCCCAGCTCCCAGTTGGCCCGGGTTCAGGAGCAGCTCAAACTTTTAGCCATCGCCCAAAGCCGCCCCGGCCGCCCCGCTGCCAGGCCGAATCAGCTGCCTTTGCCTGTCCTTGAGCTCAATGCCATCGCCACGGACAATCCAAACCCCCTTGGCCTAGACACGATCGCCCCAGCACCTAGCCCCAAGCCGCGGGTTAAGACTCCCCTGGCCAAGGCGTCGGTGAAACCGAAGCCCCAGGTGGCCAAACTGCCTGCCAAACCCAGCGGCGCCAGCTCCCAGCTGAGGCTGGATCCCCTGGCATTACAAGCATTACCGCCCTTGCCGCCCGCCCCGGGTCCGGTTGAATGGCAAGGACCAGGGGCCGTGGTGATCTCCCCGGCCCGCATGAGCCAGTCCCTCATGGACCGCTACCAGCAGGCCCTGGAGAACCAGCAACTGGTGATTAAATCCCTTGGCGGCCGATAGGCTGCAGCGGTCAGGACGCCCCCGTGGTCGAGAAAAGTGACCAGACCCGGCGGCGCATCAGCCTAGAGCTGAGTGCAGAATTGCTGGATTGGATTGATGGACTCAAGGCCGAGTGGGGTCTGAGGAGCCGCGGCGATATCCTCGAGCGCGTCCTGGAGCAACTTGTCCATGGCAGCCCGGATGGGGAGGACGGTGACGCTGACCAGGAGCCATCCGGCAGCCTCAACGAGACCAGCGCGATTGTGCTCATTAATCGCGAGCTGGTCCCATTCCAAGACCAGAAGCGAGACCAAGGTGTAATACCTGGGATTGAGTCGCCGGCTTCCGTTCGGGCCCAGGGGGCGGACCTCAGGGCAAAACCCGCAGGCACTGGCGGCATCGACCTGCCCGGCTTTGTGCGACGCCAATCGGTGCAACTCAAGCGCAGTTTGGATCCCTCCAGCCCAGGGGCAAGCCAGACCCTCCAGGGGGTGGAACTGATTGATCCCCCTTCGATTGAGGAAGCCCTGGGGGCGGCGCGGGACCACTGGTTCGATCTCTATGGACAAGCAGCGACCGAGGCGGTGCTGGAGGCCGCCATGGTCTGGATGGCCCAAGAGGTCTGGCCCCAGGCGGAACAAAGCGAGGGCCGACCCTTCACCTGGTCGCTGTTGGTGCAGGTGATCCAGGGCGTTGCTCCCAGCTGGCCCCTGGGCGCTGCCAGTTTTGAACGGGTGATGGTGGCAGCCGGGATTCTCGAGGACCCCTTCAGCTCCCGGACCCTGCCCCTACGCATCCCCACCCTGATCCGCCGTTTTGTGCAGAGGTTGCGCAAGCGACGCAAACACCAATCCTTCCAGGCGATCGACCACACGATGACGGTGCATGGCGCCTTGAAGCTTCTCAAGATGTCCACCACACCCGATGTGGCCATTTCCCTGGCCCAGATCCGCGAGGCCTATAGGGAGCAAGCCCAATGCCACCATCCCGACGCCGGGGGCTCCGCCGATGTGATGCGGCGGCTTAATGAGGCCTATCAATTACTCAAGGAGCTGTACCGCGATAAATCCTGAGTACTGGCCGCCGGCGGCCAAAAGCTTATTTCAACTTTCTTCGATAAGACCCATACCTAGACCCATTCCTGGTCTTAAACGAGACAAGCGGCCATCTTGACTGCCTGAGGCACCCGAGCGCCAATAATTGATCTGGAGGCGTTTATCTAGGATGTCTCTTCTAAGACCCAGACCGAGGCTAGATACGAGTCTTGATTGCTAGTTATGAGACTAGTTGGTGGCTTCCGGTTGCGGTGTCCTGAGCTGGTTCGATGGCATTGTTTTGGATGCCAGCGGAGTGGGCATGGCTGGCCCGGCTGCACCTGGCGTCGGGACGACAAGGGTCGATTGGGGGCCTGTTGCATTAAAAACCCCTAAAACTGGCGATCTTGCTCCCCTCGCGAACTGGATGGTCCTAGGACGCAAAATTTGAAATCGACGGTATTTAGCCTTTTCAAGGCAGGCCCTGGCTTTGCCAGCCCAGCTCAAATCGAGGCCTATTCGCCGCCCTATCCCTGACGAGCCAGTGTCCAATACCGGCGAGAGGGCCTGTCCAATCCGATTTTCTTCGCCTACAAGCCCTGTTAAGACAGGCTAATTTCTGTTTGCGTACCTGTGGGATACACAGGTACGCAATGCTGGCCGACCCGGCTTTGACCCTGGCGGGGCTGCCCCTTCGCCACTGGCGCCTTGCACTTCCGTGCTCCAAACCAAGGGGCACGCAAGTGGCTCAACCTTGGGCCCATCGATTGGGTGGCAGGGATTGCCTGCATCCCAGCCTGGATGACCGGTGTTTCACCTGGCGGTATGGCCTCCAGGTGGCCTGGGTTGCCGATTTGTCGCCGCCACCACCACGACTAAAAATTTCTACCGTCAGATGTCCGCAATGAGTCTAGTAGTGAGACCTAGAGCAAGTCCCAATTGAGACTTGCAATTTTGATCGTTCGCCACTTGGGTAGCGCTCGTCCCTAGTTCAGAGGTTCTATGCATCTGACCTGCGGGTACTCGCCTTGGCATGGATCCTGTCGAGGCGGATGCGCACCCCAGCATGGGGAAGGGGAGTCGATTAGTCTCATTCATGCTAGCTAAGACCCAATTCGAGTCTTGAAATGCGACTAAAATGAGTGCTGCTAGACTTGGTGTCAGACTGCTCGGCTTGATGGCTTGATGGGGATGGATGCATTCGGCCAGGCCAGGTAGCGATAATTGTCTCAATCTTCCACGGTTGGACGCAGATCTGGTCTACTGTTGAATCTTAAATGAGATTATCAAAATGGTGGAACTCCTAGCGTTCTTTCCTGCCGGTCCCAGCGGCCCCAGCAGCTTTTTTATTGGTGATCTAGGGATGCGACCAGGGCGATTTATCCTCAATCCAGCCTAAGACTCAGGCGAGCACGTCAATCGCACGCTCGAGTATGGGGCGATTTTTTGGGGGGTCCGCCTTCCTGGTTCAAAGAAGCCCATGCCACCATCCATCAAAAAGGCCCCGGAGGGCCTTGGGCTGATTCGTGGTTCTGGGTCTGGGGGGAAGATGGCTCGGGATCAAGCCAGCCAACGATTCAATTGGGGGTCTGCATGCCCTGAATCAGGTAATCGAAATAGGGTGCGGCGACGGCGGCATCATCGGCACCTAGGAGCACCAACGAAGCCTCCTTAATACAGCGCATTGCTTCCACCATGCCGGGCATGGGGACACCCAGGCTGTTGTACATCTCGCGGGCACCAACCAGGCCGATCTGCTGGATCATTTCGGTGCTGCCGGCGAGCACCCCATAGGTGACAAGGCGCAGATACCAGCTGAAATCCCGCAGGCATTGGGCCCGCTGCTTCTGACCGTAGGCATTGCCGCCAGGAGCCACGTAGTCGGGTTTGCGGCTGAACAGTTGGCGGGCCGCCTCATCAACAATCTTGCGCTCGTTGTCCGTGAGGGCCCGAACCACCCGCAGACGACCGCTGCCCTGGGAGAGAAACTCGACCATGGAGCGCAGTTCGCCGCCGGTCGGGTAACGCAACTGATCATCTGCCTGAAGGATCAGATCCCGAACGACGCTCATCCGATTGCACCAAGCTCGGTGGAATTGTATCCAACCTGCGGCCTGAACCCGGCGATCTGACGAGAGGTGTTACGCACCGATAGGGTCGGGTGATGGTCCATCCCCCCTCCACCCCCGCGCCGATCGGCCGCATCGGCGATCGCTTTGAAGTTGACATCACCGACCTGGGCCACGACGGCCAGGGGGTGGGCCGCTGGCAGGAGCGGGTCGTATTCGTGCCTGGAGCCCTGCCCGAGGAACGGGTTGCCGTGGTGGTCCGCCGCGTCCAACGGCGGCACCTCGAAGCCGAACTTCAGGCGGTGGTGGTGGCCTCGCCCCTGCGGCGCCGCCCCCCCTGCATCCTGGCTGAGCGTTGTGGGGGCTGCAGCCTGCAGCATTGGCAGGACGGTCCCCAGGCCCTTTGGAAGGAACAACTTGTGGTCCAGGCCCTGCGCCGGATCGGTGGCCTCGACTGCGCCGTGGAACCCCTGATAGCGCCGGCGACCACCCTGGGCTACCGCAACCGGGCCACGATCCCTTTGGAACGCCGGGAGGGGGATGGCCAGCTGCGAGCCGGCTATTACCGCCGCGGCAGCCACCGAATCGTCAACCTCAACCGCTGCCCGGTCCTCGATCCCCGCATCGATGCCCTGATCGCGCCGCTCAAGGCCGATCTTGAGGCCAGTGACTGGCCGGTGGATGTCCATCTCGAGCAGGAGGGCGGCTTGCGCCATCTGGCCCTGCGGGTCGGTCACCACAGTGGCGAAATTCTGATCACCCTGATCAGCAGCCATGACGAGCTCGATGGTCTCGAAGACATCGCAGCCCACTGGTTGGAGCGCTGGCCCCAGGTGGTAGGGGTTTGCCTCAACCTCCAGCCCTTGGCCACCAACACCCTGATGGGGCCAGACACCAGGGTGCTGGCAGGGCGGGGTTTTGTGCGCGAACGCTTTGCCGGGATTGCCCTCAGCATTGCCCCCGATACCTTCTTCCAGGTCAACACGCTGCAGGCCGAACGGCTCGTGCCCTTGCTACTGGAGGCCTTCGGGCCCCTGGAGGGCCAGGAGTTGGTGGATGCCTACTGCGGCATCGGCACCTTCAGCCTGCCCCTGGCCGCCGCCGGTGCCCGGGTGTTGGGATTGGAGAACCACCTGGCCTCGGTTGAGCAGGCCAGGGCTAATGCCGTCGCCAATGGGCTCAATCGGGCCAGCTTCGAGCAGGCGGAAGTGGGGGCCAACCTGGTGGAGCGCCTCAGTGCCATCGATGGCGTACTGCTCGATCCCCCCCGCAAGGGCTTGCCCGCCCTCCTGTGTGCAGCGATCGGGGCGGAGCCGCCAGCCACCGTGGCCTACCTCAGCTGCAACCCGGCCACCTTGGCCCGGGATCTAGCCCTATTGACCGCAGAAGGCCGGCTGGCAGTCCAGCGGGTGCAACCGATCGACTTCTTCCCCCAAACCAGCCATGTTGAGTGCCTGGCCGTGTTGAAACGGATCTGACACGGCCGGATCAAGGCTGGTTCAAGGCTGATGCCTAGCTGCGCAGCTGGGCCTGGAACTGGCTCTCCAGGGCGGTGCGAACCGCCTGGTGGGCCTGTTCCACCTCGGCTTCCGTGAGGGTGCGTTTGGCATCGCGGTAGCGCAACCGGAAGGCCTGGCTGCAGGAGCCGGCGGCCACCTGGGCCCCCTCATAGCGATCGAGGAGGTCGGCCTGCTCCAGCAGGGGCTTGCCCGCCTTGCGGATCGCCGCCAGTAACTGGCCACAGCTGACGCTGGTGGGCACCACCAGGGCCAGGTCCCGTTCCGAGGCTGGCACGGTGGCGTAGGCGGCAAAGCTGGGCTGGAAGCGATTACGGCGGGTGGCTGCGGTCAGCAAGGGAGCCAGCTCCAGTTCAAACAAATGGCTGGCCTCCGGCAGGTCAAGGGCTTCGGCCTGGAGCGGATGGAGTTGGCCAAACCAGCCCACGGGTCGACCCTCGACCAGCAGCTGGGCCGACCGGCCTGGGTGCAGGAGGGCCGGGTCAGCAGGGTTGGTGAGGAGTCGATCTTCGGCGGGGATCCCAATGGCCGAAAGGGCCTGCTGCAGGAGGCCCCTGGCCTGGTAGTAGCCCGGGGCGATGGGCTTGCCGCCGGCGCTCCAGAGCTCGGAGCAGCGGCTACCACAAACAATCCCGGCCAGACGCTGGCTTTGGCTGGGGCCCTTGGCGCCCGGGGTAAAAACGGTGCCAATCTCAAAGGCCCAGAAACCGGAGCGACCGGCCTGCAGGTTGCGGCGGGCCGCGAGCAGTAATTCCTCAACCAAACCATCACGCAGATGGCTGTAGTCGGCCAGGAGCGGATTGGCGAGGGGGACCCGGGCAGAGAGCGCTGGCTCCCCTGCCCCGGCTTCTGCCCCTGCGGCACTGAGCACGCTGCTGGCTGGTCCTAGGGAGAGGTGGCAGGTTTCCTGCAGGCCGGCGGCGGCCAGGGCGCGGCGGAGGCGCCGTTGCACCTGCTGGTCGGGGCTGAGGCCCCCCGGTTCGAGGGGATCGGGCAGGTGGGCGGCAAAGCGGTCGTAGCCCACCAGCCGGGCGACCTCCTCGATCAGATCAACCTCACGCCGCAGGTCCTGGCTGCGGGACGGGGGCACGACCACATCCCAGCCTTCACCGCTGGCCCGTTCCTGCAACTGGCAGCCCAGGGCCGTCAAGGTGTGAACGATCTGGCCGTCGTCGAGATCGTCCAGTTCACCGGGCTCTCCCTCCAGCACCTGCACGGGGCCGAGCAGCTGATGCAAAGCATCGCGGCGCAGCAACAGGGGCTCGGGTTCGGAGGCCGGCCGTTGGTGACACCAACGGCCGACGCTGCTGGCGCCACAGAGCTCTTGCAGGAGGGCCACGGCCCGATCGGCCGCCGCCAGGGTGACCTCGGGCGGCAATCCCTTTTCAAACCGAGTGCTGGCATCGGTGCGCAGGCCGGCGCTGCGGGCACTACGGCGGACCGCCTGGGGGGCAAACACCGCCGCCTCAAGCCAAATGTCCGTGGTGCCGTCTGTGACGGCGCTAGCGGCCCCACCCATCACCCCGGCCAGGGCAATCGGTGTGTCGGCGTAGGTGACGACTAGGGCCTCCCCGCTGAGCGGGTGGTCCGTGCCATCCAGGGTCCGAATGGCGTCCTCGCTGGTGCCCTGACGCAGGCCGATGGCGGAGATCTGGGCGCCTGGCCCATGGGCGTTGGGTTGTCCCAGGCTGGCTAAGCGGGCCGCATCAAAGGCATGCAGGGGCTGGCCGGTTTCCAGCATCACCAAATTGGTGATGTCAACGACCGCATTGATCGGCCTGAGGCCAGAGCGCTCCAGCCGGCTCTGCAGCCAGCGCGGCGAAGGCCCGACCTGGATCCCCGTGAGGGCCGTGAGGCTGTACAAGCCTCCCGCTTCCATGGCGGTGAGTTGTTCTACCCCTAGGGGCAAGGGCTGGGCGGCGATGGCCGGATCGGCCGGAGGCAGGGTTAGGGCTGCTCCGGTGAGGGCGGCCACCTCGCGGGCAATGCCCCGTAGCGACAGGCCATCGGGCCGGTTGGCGGTGATCGCCAGCTCCAACACCTGGTCATCAAGGCCCAAGCTGGGACCCACGGGGGATCCAACCGCGGGCACCAGCTCCAGCAGTTCATCAAGCACGGCAATGCCGTCGGAGCTGTCAGCCAGGCCCAGCTCCTTGAGGGAGCAGATCATGCCGCTGCTAGCCACGCCCCGAAGTTCGGCCGGCTTGATCGTGAGATCAACGGCGGGAAGGTAGGCGCCAACGGTGGCTACGGGCACATGGATGCCGGCGCGCACATTGGCAGCGCCACAGACAATCTGCAACAGTTCGGCGGCGCCGATCTGAACCCGGCAGACACTCAGCTTGTCGGCATTGGGATGGGGGTCGCGTTGCTCCACGTAGCCCACCACCACACCGGCGGCCTGGGCGGCGAGATCCTCCAATCCATCAAGTTCGAAGCCGGCCATCGAGAGGCGCTCGCCCAGCTCGCCAGCCGGCAGATCACAGGCCACAAGCTCCCGCAGCCATTGGAGCGAGACCCGCATCGACTTAAGAGGGAAGTGGGCCGAATCCTAGGCACCGGCCTTGGCAGCACTGGGTCAGGCGACGGGGTAAGGTGTTGCATTGTCATTTGCATCGCACCAGCGGCGCAACGTCCTTATGGCCAAAAACAAGGGCGTCCGGCTCGTGATCACTCTTGAGTGCACCGAATGCCGGTCCAACCCCGCGAAGCGTTCTCCCGGTGTGTCCCGTTACACCACCGAGAAGAACCGCCGCAACACCACCGAGCGGATTGAACTGAAGAAGTTCTGCACCCACTGCAACAAGTCCACGGTTCACAAGGAAATCAAGTGAACCTCGCCTTGCTGCCCACCCCTTCTTCCGTTCATCCATGACCAGCTCCTTTTTCAAAAAGCGCCTGTCGCCGATCAAGCCCGGCGATCCGATCGATTACAAGGATGTGGACCTCCTCAAGAAGTTCATCACCGAGCGCGGCAAAATTTTGGCCCGTCGCCTCACCGGCCTCACCGCCCAGCAGCAACGCGACCTCACCAACGCCGTAAAGCGGGCCCGCATCATGGCCCTGCTGCCCTTCGTCAATCCTGAGGGCTAACTCCCCCGGAGAGTTCCTTGCAAAACGGTGACCTGGTCGGAGTTCAGACCCGTTCAGGTCCCCGTTTGGCCCTGGTTAGCGAGCTTCATGGCAGCAAAGCCGCCGTCTTGATCGGTTTTGATGCCAAGCCCGAGCGCCTGCCCCTGCGGGACCTGGACCTGATCTCCCCCCTGCCCCCAGGCGCGGTCCCCACGGCCAGCCTGGGGGCATTGCCTTGGCAGCTCACCCCTGCAGTGCTAGCAGCGGCCACCCCCAGCCGGCAGGACCTGGCCGCCGCCTGGCTTCTCCTCGAGGGCGAAGCAGGGCCCCTGTCCTTGCAAACCCTGGTGGAATTGCTGGCTCCGCAAGCGGCAGCCCCGGCCCTTGCTGCCGTTTGGCTGCTGCTGCCCCAGCAAGATTTTTTTCGCTGGCGCCAGGGCCAGGTGCAGCGCCGCAGCCTTGACGACCTCCACCAGTTGCGCCGGGACCGTCGCAAGCTGGTCCTGCGCGAGATCCGCCGCCGCCACTGGCATGGCCTCCTGGCCGCCCGCCAGCCCCTGGGCCCCGAGCAACTGGCAGCTGCCCAGCCTGAGCAACGGGCGGAACTAGCAGCCCTGCAGACCTGGGCCCTGGGCGAGGACGCGGGACCGCCAGCCGCGGAGCTGCGCCAGATCCTGCAGGCGGCTGGCTGCGGGAACAGCAGCGGCGAGATCCGCCGCCTGCTTAGCGACCTGGGCCTCTGGGACGCCCATCGCCTCCCCAGCATGGCGGGCACCACCTGGTCGGCCGGATTCAGTCCCGAGTTGCTTGCCCTGGCGGCGGATCTAGCCGCGCGCTCCGAAGAGGCCTGGCCCGGCGACGACACCCGCCTGGATCTCACCGGCCTCAAAACCGTGACGATCGACGACGCCGACACCCGCGAAATCGACGATGCCCTTTCGCTCGAGCCCAACGCTGGGGCGGGTTGGCGCATCTGGATCCATGTGGCCGATCCGGGCCGGCTCGTGGCCGCCGGTAGCCCCCTCGATCAGGAGGCCTTAAGGCGGGCCAGCAGCCTCTATCTGGCCGGAGGCAGCGTGCCGATGTTCCCGCCCGACCTCTCGGAGGGACCCTTCAGCCTCTGCCAGGGCCAACGTTGCGCCGCCTGGAGCCTGGCGGTGCAGCTCGATGGCGAGGGGGCTGTGGTGAGCCACGAGCTGCATCGTTCCTGGATCCGTCCCCTTTACCGGCTCACCTACGAGGATGCCGATGAATTGATCGAGTTGGCGCCGCCTCCCGATCAGGAGCTGGCCGTGCTCGATGGCCTCTTGCAGCGCCGCCGCCAATGGCGCCAAGCCCAGGGCGCCCTGCAGATGGATCAAAGCGAGGGCCGCATCCGCCAGCAGAACGGCCGGCCGGAACTAGAGGTGGTGGAGCCTTCGCGCTCGCGACTTCTGGTGGCCGAGGCCATGATCCTGGCCGGGGCTGTGGTGGGGGCGCTGGGCACTGAGACCGGCCTGGCCCTGCCCTACCGCAGCCAGCCGGACTGCAATTTGCCGCCAGAGCAGGACCTGCTCGCCTTACCACCTGGACCCGTGCGCCACGCGGCCCTGCGCAAGGGTCTCAGTCGCGGTTTGACCACGGCCCAGCCGGCCTCCCACTTCAGCCTGGGCCTGGAGGCCTACGTGCAAATCACCTCGCCGATCCGCCGCTACGGCGACCTCATTGCCCAACGCCAACTAGGGGCCCAGGCCGTTGGCGAACCCATGATGCCCGCCGAAGCGCTCAGTGAACTCTTGGAACAACTGGATTACGCCCTGCGCCAAGGGATCCAGATCAGTCGCGATGACCAACGTCACTGGCAGCAGGTTTGGTTTGAAGCCCACCAGCAGGAGATCTTGGAGGGGCTCTTCTTGCGGTGGCTGAAGCCCCAGGACGGCTTGGCCCTGGTGCGGCTTGACGCCCTGGCCATGGACCTGCCGGTGGTGGTGCGTGAGGCCTGTGAACCCGGTGAAGCGCTGGTGGTGAGGGTGAAGGAGGTGGATTCGTTTGCGGATCTGTTGCGGCTTGTGGGCCAAAGGGGGACAGGCCCCCGGGGCCAGGGCCCCGGCTAAAGACAGCCAGGCCTGGTTGAACGGGCCCAGCTTCTACGGGTCAGGCTCAGCGGGTCAGGCGAGACACCCGCAGCCAGGGGCCCCAGGGGTTGAGACAACCAATCAGCTCGACCTCCTGGGGCTGGTCCAGGCCAGCCAACCAGTGGTGCAGGGCAGGCTCCAGGGTGATCAGGGGCCAGCGACCAGCGCCATGGCTGAAGCTGTAGCCACCGGGACCATCGGGGCTAATCCAGCCCTGCCAGAGGGACTCCAGCGGTTCCGAGCTGCCGCTTTGGGGCCTAGGCGGGGAGGCCCCCTCAAAGCGACCGTTGCTGCCTAGCAGGGAGGGATCATCCAGCACCCGGCGTTGGCGCTCAGCCCAGCGGGGGTGGTGCCATGGGGTATCCCAGAGGGGTACGGGGCCCGCCGGTGCCAGGGGATCGCTGAGCAGGGCCTCCTGCAGTTGACGCACGGGCAAGGCGGCCGGCGGGATCTTGTTTTTCCAGCAGAGGGCCGCTGCCAGGCCAGCCGCCTGACCGATGTTGAGGATGAGGGGTTGGAGCCGGGTGGCGCCATTGGCCATGTGGCTGCTGCTGAAGCATTTATCCGCGGCCAGCAGGTTGTCGATGCCGGCGCTGACCAGGGCCCCATAGGGAATGCAGAAAGGTGTGCCGCTCCAGCGGCCTCCCCAGCGGCAACTCTTGGCAGCCAGGGGCCAGTCCGCCCCCGGGTAGTGGTGGTCGTTGGGATAGTTGCCCACGGCGATCGAGCTGATGGCGCCAGCGCCATCGAGGGGTAGGGGCGCGATCGCCTCCCCAGGAGCGCAGGGAAGCAGCTGCTGCTCGATCACCACCTCCAGCCCCACCAAACGGCGGCCCTCGCGCCAGTAGGGCATCAGGGCAAGGGATCCGGGACCCTGGAGTCGACCGCTAGCCAGGGGGTCCTGGGCCATGGGAAAGACCTGGGCGGGTTGCAACCAGCCGTCTGTGGCAGTGATTAAACCCTCTAGGAAGGCCTCGCTATGGGCACGCATCGCCGCCATCAACTCGCCGTAGTCGGGGGAGCCCGGCTGGAAGGCTGCCGCCAGATTGTGGTGCCAATCATTGCCCTGTAGGGGCCAATTGAGCATCACCAAGCCACCGGGCAGGCGGCCGTAGGTGAGGGTGCGCTCCAGGCCAAAGGCCTCGCTGGCGGCGGTGAAGGGGGCGGGCAGGGTCGACCCGGTGGGGCAGGTCCCCTTGCCCAGTTGGCCCATCACCACCCAGGTGGGCGATTGCACCACTTGTTGGTGGAAAAAGGACTGGCCCACCTGGGCCTGGAGGCTGGGGGCACTGGGTTCAGCCCAGGTCTCCTGGGGCTCCCAGCCGAGCCGGTAGGGGGCCCCCACCAGGGGGAATAGGTCACCGAGATCACTGCCATCGATCAGCAGGTCGAGGTCGAGGCGGAGGGCTTCTCCCTCCCGTTCAATGTCCAGGGCTGCCACCCGGCGGCCGTGCCGTTTGGCCGCCAGGAGGCGCACCTCCGGCCACCAGCGCAGCAAGGGCTCGGCCCCCAGCCAACGGCGCAGGATCGCCTCCGCCGTGGCCGGCCGGTAGCCGAAGCAACTCACCCAGTTCTGGTCGAGGCCCTCCGGTTCCTGGCGTTGCAAGTCCCGTAGGAAGGCGCCCCAGAGGCCGGTTTGCCAGCAGCTCAGTTCGTTGCCATCGGGGGCGCAGACCCCGGCGGCACTCACCATGCCCCCCAGCCAGGGCCCAGGGGTCAGCAACAGGGTGGGGGCACCGGAGCGGGCCGATTGCAGGGCCGCCGCCACCCCGCCCGTGCCCCCGCCCCAAACCACTACGGCGGCGTGTTCCTGGATCAGAACCATGGGCAGCAGCGGGCGTAACGGGACAGGACTGGCCTTGGATTTAGCAGGAGGCAGGCGCGCGGCTCCGCCAAGGCGGGCACACTCCAGGCAGGAAGGGCTTGGTCAGACGCTGGTTAGGATCCGGCCTCGGCGGGGGCCGCCTGGGCGGCGCAGCGGGCCCGTCCGCACCGCCGATCCAGTTTCCAGCCGATGACCTACACCCTCACAACACCGCTCTATTACGTCAACGACAAACCGCACCTCGGTAGCGCCTACACCACCCTGGCTTGCGATGCCCTGGCCCGGTTTCGGCGGCTGAAGGGGGAGCAGGTTGTGTTGATCACCGGCTGCGATGAACATGGTCAGAAAATTCAACGCACGGCCGAAGCGGCCGGCCTAAGCCCCCAAGCCCATTGCGATCGGATTAGCGCCCAATACCGCCAACTTTGGCAGCAGTGGCAGATCAGCAATGACCGGTTCATCCGCACCACCGATCCCCGCCACCGCCGCATTGTTCATGAGTTTTTTGGCCGGGTTGAGGCCAATGGCGATGTGGTGGAGGGGCGCCAGCAGGGCTGGTACTGCGTTGCCTGCGAGGAATTCAAGGATGATCCGGCCGGCGCCCTCGATCCCCAGTGCGGAGTGCATCAGCGCTCCCTGGAATGGCGCGATGAGGTCAATCTCTTTTTCAGGCTTTCCCGCTACCAGGAGCAGATCGAGGCCCTGATCGCCCAACCGGAGTTCATCCAGCCAGCCAGCCGCCGGCGCGAGGTGCAGAACTTCGTGGCCCAGGGCCTGCGCGATTTTTCGATTTCCCGGGTCAACCTGCCCTGGGGCATCCCGGTGCCGGGCCATGACGGCCACACGTTTTATGTGTGGTTTGACGCCCTGCTCGGTTACCTGACGGCCCTACTCGATGGTCCAGGGGATGGGGAGATCCGCGAAGCCGGTCTCGGGGAGCTGGGCGGGCGGGGCTGGCCGGCCCAGGTCCATGTGATCGGCAAGGACATCCTGCGCTTCCATGCCGTCTACTGGCCGGCCATGTTGCTGTCGGCAGGGTTGGAGTTGCCCAAACAGGTGTTTGGCCATGGCTTCCTCACCCGCGAAGGCCAGAAGATGGGCAAATCGATCGGCAACGTGCTCGATCCCGAGGCCCTGCTGGAGCGCTGCGGCGCCGATGCGGTGCGCTGGTACCTGCTGCGCGACATCCCCTTTGGCGATGACGGCGATTTCCAGCAGCAACGCTTTGTCGATCTCGTCAATAACGACCTAGCCAACACGATTGGCAACATGCTCAACCGAACCAGCGCCATGGCGCGCCGCTGGTTCGAGGGCACCGTGCCCCCCGCCGGTGCCGCCCAAAATGCTCACCACCCCCTGGCCGAGGCGGCCAACGCTGCCATTGCCCTGGTGATCCCCAGCCTTGAGGCGCTTGATTTCCGGGGAGCGGCCGAAGCCAGCCTGCAACTGGCCATTGCCGCCAACGGTTTCCTCAATACCCAGGCCCCCTGGAGTTTGATGAAAAAGGAGGGCAACCAAGACCAGGTGGCCTCCGACCTCTATGCCGTGCTGGAGGCGGCCCGGCTGGTGGCCCTGTTGCTGGGCCCCCTGGTGCCCGACCTCTCGGCGCGGATGCTGGAGCAATTGGCCCAGGAACCCCTCTGCTCCGGTTCAAACCAAACCAACAGCACCCCCTGGTTGCAACAACTGCAGTGGGGCCAACTGGCCGTGGGCTCCCCCTTGCCCGAACCGGCCCCGGTGATGGCGCGGCTCGAGCTGGATGGGCCCCTGTGATCGGACGGCGCCGCCAGTGTCTGGCCCGTGTCCTGCTCCTGTCGGGGTGCCTGGGCCTACTGGCTGGCTGCGAAAGCATCACGCCCAAGCAGGAAACCACGGAACCCTTTCTGTTCCGTTCCCTTGATCTGCGCCAACAGGATCCCCAGGGTCGACCGGCCTGGTCTCTCACAAGCCCAGAGGCCCGCTACGACATTGCCAAACGCTTGGCTAAGGCCCGCCAACCCAGGGGCCTGATTTATCGCAACGGCCAGCCCCAATACGACATTCGCGCCAACGGTGGCACGGTGCTCAACAACGGCGAATCCATCACGCTTGAGGGGGCCGTGGTCGTCACCTTGCTGGGTGCCGATCCCGTGGAGATCCATGCCGACCAGTTGCGCTGGATTCCCCGCCAGGATCTGATGGAAATTGACCGGCGTCCTTGGGCTCGGGACCACCGCTCCAGGCTCAGTGCCGAGAGCGCCCGTTTCTACGTTTTGGAGGACCGGCTCGAACTCAGGGGCAACCCCGAGTTACGCCAATGGGCCTCTGGCCCCAAGGGGCAATCCAAATCCGTTGGCCAGGGGCCCGCTGATCTGGTCTTGAAGGCGACATCGGCCACCTGGCACCCCAGAACCGGTGTGTTGGTGGCCACTGGGCCCGTACGGGGAAGCCACCACGAAAACAATGGATCAGGTCAGACCCTGCGGGCCCGGGCCCTAGGCGGCAACCTGCGCCAGCAGAGGCTGGTCCTGGAGGCCCCGGTTCAGGTCACAGATGCCAGCCGTAAGGCCGTGCTTGAGGCCCAGGGCACGGTCTGGGACCTGGCCGCCAATCGCCTCAGCAGCGACCTGCCCTTCAAAGCCCGCATGGATCGCCTGCAGGTGCGGGGCGATCGCCTCTCCATCGACCTAGCCAACGAAACAGTGGCCATTCCCCAGGCCTGCCAATTGGTCCAGCCCGGGGAGCACTTAAAGGCCAACCAGTGCCTCTGGCATTGGCCCAATGGCCAGATCAGGGCGATGGGCGAGGTGGTCGTGCGACGCCAAGCCAATCAACAGATCACCCGGGCCGAGCAACTCCAGGGCCGGATTGGCACCAATGGCTTGGCCGTATTCACTGCGCCGGGGACGAGGGTGCAATCCCAGCTGACCCTGCCACCCCCTGGGTCGAAACCGACGGGGGCGTCCCAAGCGGGCCGCCGGCGTCAGGCAGCGCCTCCAGTGACGTTCTGAGCTTGCGGGCCCAACCCTCCAGCCAGAGCTCATCACTACGGCTGAAGCAGCGGGGCGACCAGCCGCCCAGGAGCAGTAGGCCATCACTGCCGATCGGTTGAACCACCAAGGCGGGTAGACCTGCCGGTAAGGCGGCAAATTCATCCCGGCCTGGATAGAGGGCCAGATTCACTAGGGAAATGGCCTTGCCGGTAGCCAGGGCCCGTTGGCCAATCGGACCGACCAGGACGCTGCCGCTGCCGAGCAGGCCCCGGCGCAACAGGGTGCGCTGCTGCCAGTGCAACAGCACGGTTGCCCCTGGCGTGGCGGTCAACAACAGCTGGCTGCCCCAGGCCAGTTCCAGCTTGAGGGCCTCGGGCAGGGAGTCATCGAGCTCCAAGCCCTGGGGTCCCTCCAGGTCCACCCGCTCGGGCGCCCTGGGCACGGCCCGGGTCCAAAGGGTGGCCACCAACAGGAACCCCACCGCCAGCAGGCTGGCAAGCACGGAGGCCCGCACCAGGGGCGGAGTGAGCTCCGCCGCGCTGAACTGGTTGATCAGGCTGAGCAGCAGGGCGAGAAGACCGACGCCCAGGCAGGCCAGCGCAGGCCGTCCCATTGCTCCAGTGCAGGGATTGGGCCAAGGTTGCCACAGTCGGGCCTAGTGAGGTCAAACTGGGGCCATGCAACTGCCATTCGCCTTGGCCCCCCTGCGTGCCCTTCCCAGGCTGTGCTGGGTCCTCCTGCTCACCCTGGCCTGCCTCTTGCCCGCCCAAGGGGCCCTGGCCATGGGTCCCCAGGATTTTCCCGCCACCCCCCCGGTGACCCGGGTGATCGACGAGGCCGACCTGCTCAGCCGCGCCGCGATCACCGACCTCGACCACCGGCTAGCCGCCCTCGAGGCGGACCACATCCAGGCCCGGCTCGTGACCCTGCGCCGCCTGGACTACGGCCTAGATCTCACCGACCTGGGCCACCAGCTCCTGGAGCGCTGGCAAGGCAACGGCAGCGCCATCGAGGATGGCCAGCTCCTCGTCCTGATTGAGGCCCAGAACAACACCGCAGCGGTGGTGGTTTCGAACGACCTGCTGGACCAGTTGCCCGCCAGCCTGCTGTCCAGCACGGGCACGAGCACCATGGGCTTGCCCCTGCGCGAAGGGGCCCGCTATCGCCAAGCCTCGATTGATGGCATTGATCGGCTCGCTTCCGTGCTTAGGGACGGCCAAGATCCCGGCCCGCCCCAACTGATCGAACGACTGGCGTTGGAGACGAACGTGCCCAGCCGGGATGAAACCCAATCGAGCAATGCCCTGACGTGGGTAGTGGTTTTACTCACCTTGGGCACACTGGTGCCGATGATCACCTGGTGGGTCTTCTCCCGTTGACGCGACTATGGCGCTGACTGACTGGATGACGGCCTTTGAGCGGGCCCAGGCCTCGGACCTAACCAGCGATCTCGAGCGGGCCTATGAAGCGGCCTTGATGATCCAGGGTTTCGAGCTGGAGTACTACAACGATCGGCCGGTGCGGCCGGAGCTGGAACTTGGCATTCCGCGCCAGACCCAGGCCCAGATGCTGCGCAGTTTCAAATCGGCCCTAAAGCTCTGCCGCTCCTCCCTAGAACAGCTGGAACAGAAACGGGGCCAGCTCGATGGCCAGGAACAGCGTCAGCTGCAACTGATTGAAAGCGTCGTGGCCCGTTACGGCCGGCGCAGCCCCCTTCCCAGTATGAGCCGGTCGCCGGATGTGCTGCCTAGCAGCCTGCTGAACGTGTTCGATGGCGTCAGGCGCCAACTTGATCCGGACGCCGAGGCCACCATCGTGGCTGGCTTCCGTCGCCGCCGCGATTCCACCCTGGTCTCCCTGCGGATCCTGCTGCTCTTGATCCTGGTGCCCCTGCTGATCCAGCAGATGAGCCGCAACCTGGTGGTTTCCCCCCTGGTGGATTTATATTCCAAGGATATGCCGATTCTGAATTATCCCCAACCGCATCTTCAACAGGAAGCGATAAAAAAATTACGCCTTTATCAATCCGAAGTTGAGTTTGAAGCCCTGCTGGGCGGCAAAACACCCCCCAGCCGCGATCAACTGCAGGCAGCCTTGGCCGAAAAGGCTGAGCAGCTCAGAAAAGATGCTGATCGAGAAAGCAATGACGCCATCAAGAACATCCTCGCAGATGCCCTTGGATTCCTAGGTTTTGTGCTTGTTTGCTTTTTTGGAAAACGGGACATCCAAGTTTTAAAGGCCTTTCTTGATGAGGTTCTTTATGGACTGAGCGATAGTGCCAAGGCGTTTACAATTATCCTATTCACAGATATTTTTGTAGGTTTCCACAGTCCCGAGGGTTGGACCGTACTGCTCGAGGGGGTGGAAGCCCATTTTGGTATAGCCCACCATCAAAGCTTCATCATGTTGTTCATCGCCACCTTCCCGGTGGTGCTGGCCACAATCTTGAAATATTGGATCTTCCGCTATCTCAACCGGGTATCTCCTTCCTCGGTGGCAACCCTGCACAGCATGAATGGGGGTGGTTGATTGGGGCGAGAGGGATGGCATCAAAGGCCCATCCCCCCTAGGGCCCCATCAAGGAGACCTCGTTCTTGTTAGCGGGCCCAGCCGCAGTGGCAAGAGTCGCTGGGCCGAGCATCTAGCTGATCGCAGTGGCTTAGCGGTGACCTATCTGGCTACCGGTGCCGATCGTCCTGGTGATCGGGCCTGGCAGCAGCGGGTACTGCTCCATCGCCAACGGCGTCCAGCCCACTGGACAACCCTGGAGGTTGGGGGTGAACTCGAGGCAGCTTTAGAGCAGCTGGGATCGGAGTCAGACGACCTTGCCTCATCGGGTTCGTATGGATTTGAACAAGCGATGGGGCTGTCCATCGCCTGCGAGCTTGGTGCCCCAAGACCAGGTGATCCCTCAAAACTCCTGCTCATCGATTCCCTTGGCACCTGGTTAGCCCACCATTTGGACCTGGATGAATCCGCCTGGTTCCAGCGCCAGGACCGGTTGCTCCAGGCGCTCCGCCAGCAGGGATCCCCGGTGGTGTTGGTGTGTGAGGAGGTGGGTTGGGGGCTGGTGCCGCCGACGACCATTGGCGGCCTGTTCCGCGATCGCAGTGGCAGCCTGCAGCAACGGCTGATGCAGCAGGCTGCAGCGGCCTGGTTGGTGGTTCAGGGACGGGCGCTCAACCTGATGGCCCTGGGCGAGCCCGTGCCCCCCGCCTGATCCCAGCGTCCGATCCCCATGCCCCAGGTTGTGCTGTTCCAGCCCCAGATCCCTCCCAATACCGGCAACGTGGCCCGCACCTGCGCCGCCACCAACAGCGAGTTGCACCTGATCGAGCCCTTGGGGTTCGAAATCAATGACCGGCAGCTGCGCCGCGCTGGCCTGGATTACTGGCCCTGGGTCAAGCTCCATCTCCATGCCGATTTCGCCGCCTTCAGCCAGCACCAAATGGAGCGGGGGGGGCGCCTGCTCGCCCTGAGCCGCCAAGGGGCCCGTCCCTACGCCCAGGAGCGGTTTGCTGCCAACGACTGGCTGCTTTTCGGCCGCGAAACCGACGGGCTACCCCAGGAGGTGCTGCAGAGCTGCAGCCAAAGCCTGGCGATCCCGATGGCGGGCTCCATCGAGCACGGCGGCGGCGTGCGCAGCCTCAACCTCTCCGTTGCCGTGGGGGTGGTTTTGTTCGAAGCCCTGCGCCAACTGGAACCTTGAGGCTTGGAATTGGGTTGGCAACGGGCCGATTTGTCCAGGGTCCAACGAAAACTGTGGCCATCGTGACTTGCGGAGAAAGGTTCGACCCGTTACTGTCTGCGCGGCCCAGTACTGGCGGCTTCCCGTCTGGGTCTTGTCCAATGGATGTCTCTGCATGAAGCCTTGCTTATGGATCGGAACCAGCCTCGGAGTCACCAGCTTGCTGGCGGTGGCTAGCTCGATCGCTGGTCCCGGACTGGCTGACAACAGGGCCTCCTTCAATCTCGATTCCATTGCCAACCCGGTCCAGCCCATCCAGCTGGCAGCCCTCCCCGCCAGCTCCGACCACCTCTGGGTCAAGATCCGCTCCGATGTCCAGCTTGAAGAGCTGGCCGGTCAGCTCGCCGTTAACGAAACCCAGCTAGCCCGCCTCAACGAGGTCAATGAAGACCACCGCTTCCTCAGCGGCGACTGGTTGGTTTTACCGACGGCCTCCAGCCGAAAGGCGAAAAACCTGGCCTCCCTCGATACCAGCGCCCTGAGGCGCACGCCACCGATTCAGGCACCGCCGCCGCTCGAGCCGTCCGTGTTCGTGCGTTTCGGTGACACCCTGCGCCAAATCGCCCAACGCACCGGCGTGTCGCTTGCCGACCTAACCAGGCTCAATCCCGGCTTGGAAGCAGCCCGTCTTGTGGTGGGCTCCGAAATTCGGGTGGCCCAGTCAGTCAGCGGCCGCAGTACCAGTGTGCTGGGCATTGCCCCCACCACCAGCGGTGGCTTGAGCTGGCCGGAGATGCCCAGCTTCGGCGAGCCTCAAGGCTCAGACGGCGCTGGGATCAATCCCGCTGCCTTGAACACAAGCGGCTGGATCTGGCCCACCCAGGGAATTTTCTCCTCCGGTTACGGCTGGCGCTGGGGTCGGATGCACAAGGGCATTGATGTGGCCAACAACATCGGCACCCCCATCCTGGCGGCCAAGGCCGGACGGGTTATGCGCTCTGGCTGGGACGATGGTGGCTACGGCTACCTGGTCGAACTGCAGCATGAGGATGGCAGTGTCTCCCGTTACGGCCACAACAGCAAGATCCTGGTGCGCGTCGGTGAGTTGGTGGAGCAAGGAAAGGTGATCTCGCTGATGGGCAGCACCGGTAACAGCACCGGCCCCCACCTGCACTTCGAGATCCGTCCCCCCGGCCGCGGCGCCGTCAACCCCCTGCCCTTCCTGCCTGCCCGCGCCTGATGCACTCCCTCCCCGGGTGCCAGCCAAGCGATCGTTTAAGATCGTGATGTCTGGCTCGGTAGCTCAGCTGGTTAGAGCGTGGGATTCATAACCCCAAGGTCGGGAGT
>ERZ889217.239-NODE-239-length-36401-cov-30.451577_pt1 | contig 36401 bp, 34 predicted proteins | sample MGYA00521098_ERZ889217 | MGnify/ENA primary metagenome ERZ889217 (study PRJEB32303, sample SAMEA104408613) | aquatic metagenome | biome: Brackish water; feature: Pelagic; material: water | place: Baltic Sea | collected 2014-06-10T22:04:00 | depth 2,362 m ... | reverse complement strand
CTGTAAGTTTCGACGACTACTCTTCGCTAATAGTCGCCCTTGCCGGCTAATTATTTAGTAAACGAAATTCTTTCAGGTCTTTATCGCGACAAGTCGGGTTGTCAAACAGGCCGGTTCTAAGTTTTATTTGCGCGTCAAAAACTTTGTCAAAGATCAAACCAGTCAGAAAGCCATTGGCACGAACAAGCGTCGCTTCAGCGATGCCCTCACCCTTTGAGTTAATCCTCCAACAATTGCTGAATTCGATTGGCAACAAGATCATTGAACGACCTGGCGACTCAGCAGAAATTGCAAGGTCACCATCTGAAAACTCGAATTTAACCAAACTTGCAACCACCAAATTTGTCGGTGCATTTCCGTCAACAACTACAGTTTTCGAAGCATCAAATGAATTTTCGTCGATAATTTTAAAAATACTTGACAATGATTCTGCGCTTTTGACCGAGACTGGTGAGAATGTACCGAGATTCGACTGACCCAAATCAGTTAACACATTTTCATCATCGAGTTCACTAACCACGATATTTTCGTCGACAAAAGTTTCGGTTCGTAATTCGAGTGTCTCTTTTGGCACGACAAGATAACGCACACCTGTCATGCGATAGATATCGAAATTCTGAAAACCAAGTACGAACCGGTTGCGCAATTGTGGAGAATCTTCGTCGAGAAGAAATCTCTCATAAAATTTGAAAGCCAACGGTGTCAAAGTGTGCGAATACTCATTTAGAAGTGGAATTCGGCCAGAAATATTCAATGGATAGTCCGGTTCTTGAAGAACATAAGCTACGCGACCGCGAAACTGCTCACCGTCTAGAAGCGAAACACGGTCAAAAAGTTCGGGTGCCACACTGAGATCATCAAGCGATCGTGGCATTGGTTCTTGAAGTGAGAATCTGAGCGATGTGATCGGCGAGACAAACAACGTGACCAGTATCAGTGCAGCCAGAGTTGCGACAAGCAAGTTACTTTTTTGTTTTAGATTGTTGTAAATATTTCTAAAATTTCTTTGAGCGAAGTCCGAAACTAACGAAGTAATGGCTATTGCATAAATCGGACTAAGCATCCAAATGAAATAACTGATTCGTGGACCACTTTCAAATTGCCAAGTTGATTGCCAGATGCGATAAGTCAATAAAAACAGCGCTGCGATAACAGACAGAACCCAAACGTGACTGCGTCGTTTTGACACTACGACGCCACGAATTACGAAAATCGAAAGCATGAAAAAGCAGAGAATTTGAAACACGTGATTGCCCTCAGCAGAGGGAGTGGGAAAGAACGCCTCAAAGACAAATTTGTGAATCGGCCAAATCTGTGGCTGGTTATAAGCACTTAGTGGCAACTCTGATGCGGCTGTGTACCGATAAAAACCATTTAGAAATGTAGGTGCCTTCAGCAAAAGCAAAAGCACTGTTGAAAACAACAGCAGTGCAAACCGGCTGATCAAAGCCCGATGCTCTCGCCGAGTAATTGATTTAAACATTGAAGTAGCGCCGACAATTGTCAATAACGGCAGTGAAGTAACTAAAAGATGTGGCAGGACAGCAAACAGAAACAAAACTGAAAACACGAACCCAGAACCGAACATCAAGTCTCGCACCCGACTTTTAGCGTTGACCTGCAGAAAGCAAACCAAAATCACTAACGAAACGATTAAGAGCGAAGCATATTGAGGCACATGGCCAAAGAGTTCGTTATCAACCAAGGCCACTGAGTAGCCCCACAGTGTTGCGATCGAAGTGAAGGCAGCCGCAGAAATACCAGCGAACCAAGAAACGTCAAACGATTCAAATACTTTTGCCGCTAAAACAAAAACAGCAATCGAAGAAACCAACGCCACCAAGAAGTGGTTATAGGTCGAACTACCAATTGATCCGATCACCGAGACAGGATCAAGCCAAAACAAGAAGCCGCCTTGCAAGCCGCCAGCACCAAAAAGAAGGTCAGAACGCAAACTGAGGGTCTTTCCAAAGTCTGAAATCTGGTAATTAGACAACATCGCCGATAGTTGGGAATCACCACTCATTACATCGGTTCGTCGAGAGAACAGCGAGATATAAATTAATGATGCAAATCCGAACCAAACTGTTGGAATCAACAGTCGCGGTTTGAATTTCATAATAAAAATCTAGTAGCCGAGGCGTTCGACGCGATCGGCACGACGTTGCCAGTCTTTATCGACGACGACAAACAGCTCAAGAAACGCGCCTTCAGGCATTTGCTTGCGCACCTCGATGCCGACCGACTTGAGAACACTGCCCGACTTGCCGATGACCATTCCTTTTTGACTTTCTCGCTCGACGACTATCTCGCAACGCACTCGTGGCCACTCCCATTCGGTGACGCGTGTGGCGATTGAATACGGCAACTCGTCTCTGGTGACGGCCAACAATTGTTCTCGCACAAGCTCTGCCACCCACTGCGCCTGAGGCGTTTCAGATGTCATCTCAGGCGGATACATCGCTTGACCAAGTGGTGCACGCTTGACAAGTTCGGCAACTAACTGGTCGACGCCTTCTCCAGTTTTAGCAGACAACGGAAAATACTCGGCAGCGCCCAACGACGAAATCGCACTCAATTGAGCAAGCAATTTGGCTGGCGACACTGCATCAATTTTATTGATTACGACGATTGCATTTTTGATATTGAGTTGCTCACTAACCCACTGGTCTCCGGTGCCAAATGTTTGCGTCGCGTCAATCAACAGACACACAATGTCAACATCCCTCATCGACTCAAGCGCTGTCGCGTTGACTCGCTCGCCTAATGCGGTTGTTGCTTTGTGTAATCCAGGTGTGTCAACAAAAACCAACTGAGTGTCGTCTTTGTTTAAAATGCCCCGTACGCGAGTTCGTGTGGTTTGTGGCTTGTTTGAGACGATGCTGACTTTCTTGCCAACCAAAGCATTGATCAACGTTGACTTGCCAACATTGGGCCGACCTACTAACGAAACAAAGGCGCTACGCACGAAAGAAGGCTACCGAGACGAGATGGTTTGATCTGCCACAATTGACTAATGCTAAACATTGATTGGCGCAAATGGTTTGATCGAATGCAACCCCAAACGCTGCAGATTGCGGCGATGTTGCTCTACCTAAATGGCTTTTTCGCTTTGATAAGCGTCATAGATTCGACCGACTATTTGGGCTATCTACGCAATCGTTTTGCACTCGGGCTCATAGTCGGCTTGGTCGTCGTGGCTTTGCACGCATTATCGGGTTTGTTCATGGCCAACGACCTCAAACTTGGCTACAAATTCGCGATTGCCGCAGCATTTTCGCCATTCGTGCTTCGCTTTGCGGCATATACCGATCTCGAAAACACAAGTGGTATCAGCACAACGCTTTATCGCAAGCTGAGTGGTGGCAGCACCTTGAGTCTGATTTTTGAAGTGGCTTTGTGTGCTCTTATTTTGCATCCGCAAAGCCGAAGCCACCAGAAGATTTGGTATCGCTAGTTCATTTCGTCACGAAGCCCAACGACCTGCCACACTTGATCTATGCCAAAACTAATTATCAAAAGTGTTGACGAACTCAAAAGTTTGATCGGAAAACATCTCGGATTTTCGGACTACTCAACGATCACGCAAGAACAGGTGAATATATTCGCCGATGCGACTGGCGACCATCAATGGATCCATATCGATGTTGAGCGTGCAAAAGCCGGCCCATTCGGTGGACCAATCGCCCACGGCTATCTGACTTTGTCACTCGGGCCGGTTTTTCTGCCACAAATTTTTGGCGTGGAAGGTGTGGCAATGGGAGTGAATTACGGAACAAATAAAGTTCGCTTTCCGTCACCTGTGCCAGTCGGCTCAAAACTTCGTGCTGGCGTAAAACTTTTAAATGTCGAAGATGTAACTGGCGGTGTTCAAGTAACACTTGAGACGACTTTCGAAGTCGAAGGCGCCAAGAAGCCTTCTTGTGTCGCTGAAGTCGTCTTTCGTTATTACTTGTAAGTACGAATTGACTATCTGAAGTTATTCATAACTTCGGCGAAGAGTTCGACTGTTTCAGAGCTCGGGTAATCGGCGCACCACGGAATAAAGCCACTGCAACCAAGGTCAATATATTTTTGAACCTTCTCAGTCACCTGTTCGACGGTGCCCACGAGATTGCTAGCTTGCCATTGGTCAAAAGGGTCGGCACGCAAACTAAGTGAACCTGCAGCCTTGATCTCTTTTTCGGTACGCCGAATGAAAATATCTGGTGACCATGTTTTGCGAATCTCTGACTCATCTCGTCCGACCGCAGCACAGTGCCCCTTGAGAATCTCACGCTTGCGCGCGAACTCTTCTGGGCTGCCACCAAAATTTGAGCAATCGGCATAGCGCGCGACAACACGAAGAGTTAGTTGCTCGCCGCCGCCACCTATCCAAATTGGTGGGTGGGGTTTTTGCAACGGCTTTGGGTCGCAGTTGCCACGCACCAAGTTGTAGTACTTGCCGCTGTAATTTGTTTCTTCTTGCGTCCACATTGATCGAACGATCTCTACACATTCGCGCAACATTGCAATGCGAACCTTTGGTTCAGGAAAGTCGTAGCCATACCCGCGGCATTCGTTTTCGTACCAGCCCGCGCCAATACCCCAATCGAGTCGCCCACCCGAGATGACGTCAAGCGTTGAGGTTATTTTTGCAAGCAAACTGGGCTCGCGATATAAGTTGCAGCCGACCATCTGGCCGAGTCTGATTTTTGTCGTGCGCTGACTGATTGCCGCCATCGTGGTCCAGCATTCGAAAACTGCTTCGTGTGCTGGACGCGGAACATTATGGAAATGGTCGTAAACCCAAATCGAGTCAAAACCAAGTTTTTCGGCCAACTGCGCAATTTCTACAGCCTTGTTCCACTTGTCGACCGGATCAGGAATCGAAATTAACTCCATCTTCCAGCCTTGCGGAATAAAAACGCCGAATGTTGTGTGCTGTTTGGTCGTCACAGTGGCAGGTCTCCAGTCGCAGACTTCGTTGAACCATGATCTTTGTAAGCAGCGATCGTACGTTGAGCGATACGCATTTGATGAATTTCGTCAGCGCCATCAGCAAAGCGACTCCATCGCGCCTGCTGCAACATGTGCGCCAAAGGCGTGTCAGTCGAATAGCCGAGCGCCCCGTGAACCTGAATCGCGCGATCAATAATTCTCCACAAACTATTGGCGACAAAATGCTTCGCCATCGATACTTCCGAAGTGAAACTTTGTCCGTTTTCAATTTTGTAAGCCGCATGCAAGACCATCAACTTGCACTGATAGAGCTCCATCGAAGAGTCAGCAATCAACCATTGAATACCTTGTTTTTCGGCGAGTATCGAGCCATGCGAATATCTCTGTAGCGCACGGTCGACCATCATGTCGAGAGCAATTTCTGCTTGGCCAATCCACCTCATGCAATGCGCAAGACGGGCAGGCCCAAGTCGATATTGGCCGAGCAAGTGACCCTGACCGCGCCCACCCAACATATTTTTTGCCGGAACACGAAGATCTTGAATCAAAATCTCGCAGTGATTGTGACCACCCGACATTGTTTCGACATCACGAACAATGTTGAAACCTTCGCTTGGTATGTCAACGATGAAACACGAGTTCGCAGCCTGTGGCATATCAGGATTATCTTCAGTGCGAGCAACCAGAAGTGCGAATTGCGCACCACGTGCACCCGAAATGAACCACTTGTGGCCATTGATAACCCATTCGTCGCCATCTTGATATGCCTGCGTCTTAATCAGAGTGGGATCGCTGCCAGCAACTTCTGGCTCTGTCATCGCAAAGCAACTTCTCGCCGTGCCTTCGCAAAGCGGGCGCAAGTATTTTTCTTTTTGTTCATCGGTTGCCCAATGCAAAAGTGTGTGCTGATTGCCCTCGTCAGGTGCCTGGGCATTCAAAACAAACGGACCAATACTGACTTTGGCTGCTTCCGCAGAAACTGCAGCCATTGCAGTAGGACCAAGATCCATGCCGCCCCATTCAGTTGGCATATGTGGCAACCATAAGTTCCAGTGGTTGCGAGCTCGGCCGCGCAACTTAACGATTGTGCGAACCACTTGTGCGCGATCTTTTTGATCGATCGCATCCCACTCTGGTCGCACTTCGGTGTCCATGAACTCACGAACCTTTAAGCGAACAGATTCGATTTCTGGCGTAAATGAAAAATCAATCAAGGCGAATTTCTCCCTTGAGTAGTTTGGCAGACTTGTGTCACAAACCCCCTACTAGGGCGACCATAACTGGTTTGCCCTAGCCTGAATTGCGTGACAGCGAAAATTCGCAAGCGCGACAAATGGGACCGCGAAGATCTGCCTAGGGGTGCTGAAAAAGTAGAAGCAGTCCGCGAAATGTTCGATGCAATCGCTCCTCGATATGACTTTGTCAATCGTCTCATGACTTTTAGATTGGATACACGTTGGCGCAAAAAGACTGTCTCCGCGCTGAACCTACCCAAGGGCTCACGGGTTCTCGACCTGGCGAGCGGCACCGGCGATTTATGCATCGAACTTAAACAGAATGGTTACGACCCCATCTCAATGGATTTATCGTTTGGCATGTTGAGCGCCGATCGCAGTGGTGCGCCCCGCACCCAAGTCGATATTTTGAAGCTGCCGATACCAAATATGTGCGTAGACGGCATCACTTGCGGGTTCGCCTTACGCAATCTCGAAAATTTGCAAATGTTCTTCGTCGAACTCGCTCGTGTAACGCGACATGGTGGACGAATTGCTCTACTCGATGTGAGCGTGCCGACTAACCGCTTCATCCGATTCGGCAACAAAATCTATTTCGGACGTATCGTGCCGATTATCGGTGGTTTATTTTCAGATCGGGCTGCATATAAATATTTGCCACGAAGTGTCGCATACCTTCCTGAGCCTGAACAATTGATCGCAATGCTGAAACAATCAGGATTTGCCGACGCTAAACACACTCAACTCTCTGGCGGGCTAACGCAACTTCTTGTGGCGACACGAAACTAAATGCGCTCAACTACTCAGTTGCTCTCAGCGGTAACCAATCAGCAAATCGACCTAAACGACTTTGCGAGCAATGATGGCTATTTGTTTGTTCGCGATGGTGTCGGAGTCGCCGGACAAGGAGTTGCAAAACGACTAGGCCGAAGTGAGATCGCCGCGACATTGTCTGGCATAGAAGATGACAACCGAAGTGGCATCGCCGAGGCTGGCCCGATTGCGATTGGTTGCATTCCGTTCATTAGCAGCAACCCACATGATTTCGTGATTCCAAAAGTTGTAGTCGGCAAAACATCTGGTGGCCAGCACTGGGTGACGACAATAGATGATGCCGAATTTGACTTTCGTGCACCTGACGAAATTCGACCCTTCGCCGCGTCATTCATGGTTAACCCCGGCATACCTGTAGATCACTATCTTGAAGCGGTTCGCTTGACTGCCCAAGCAGTGCGTGAGAAAAAAATTGACAAGGCTGTCATTGCTCGCGACATTTTCGTCACGACTAATTTTCCGTTCGATATTCGTGCAATCTTGCAGCGCTTGAAAGCATCTTTTGGGTCGAGTTACAGATATCTGTTTGATGGCTTTCTTGGTGCATCGCCTGAATTGTTGGTTGCTGTCGAAGGCAACAAAGTTTCGAGTCATCCTCTTGCCGGCACCGCACCACGCACTGGCAACCCGACTATCGATCAGAAAATTGCTAGTGAACTTATTGCCAGCACAAAGAATCAACTCGAACACCGCATCGTGATCGACATGGTTCACGACACGCTATTGCCCTGGTGTTCGTTTCTTGATTGGCAACCCGAACCTACAATCGTCGCTGTTGCCAATGTCCAACATCTCGGCACAGAAATTTCTGGACAACTGAGCGAACCTCGACCCAGTGTTCTCGAACTTGCCTATGCACTCTCGCCCACTCCGGCACTTGGTGGTGCACCAAAACAGAAGGCTCTCGACCAAATTGCCCGTGTCGAGGGAATGAATCGTGGTCGATATGGTGGCGCTGTCGGATATGTCAACAAATCTGGAGACGGAAAGTTTGCTGTTGCCATTCGTTGCGCAGAACTCGACTCGACGCGCATGACTGCCCGACTTTTTGCTGGCGGCGGAATTGTTGGCGATAGTGACCCGACTAGCGAACTTGCTGAAACTCAAGCCAAGTTTCAGGCGATGTTGGCTGCGCTAATTCGACCGTAGGGCTTTCGCCGTAAAACTCAACGCAAGTTTGAAGCCACCATCTGATTGATGCGCTCATGGACTTTGACGTTTTCTTGTCGGTCGGTAACGACTCGAGCCAGCCACGGGCCCCGCTGAGATAAAACTTCAGCGAGGTCAGACATGTTTGCCACTTCTTGGGTATTGATCTGGTGCGCCTGGGAAAGCATTTTTATGTTGACACCATGCGGCGTGCCGAAGATCTTTTCAAATTTTGACGCGTCAAGGGCCTGCGCCTGGGGCAAGAACGAGAATATTCCTCCGCCGTTGTTGTCGATGACGACGATTCGCAAATCTATTTCGCGACTTACGAGACCGATCAAGCCATTGACGTCGTGTAGCAAGGCAATGTCGCCAATTAAAAGAGTCGTTGGCTGACGAGTTGCTAACGCGATACCCACTGCCGTTGACACGACGCCGTCGATGCCATTCGCGCCGCGATTGGCATGAACACGAAGTCCAGTTCGCGGTGCGGCGAACCACTCGACATCACGAATTGGCATCGAACTTGAAACAACCAAATGGGATGCCTCAGGCAACAGTGCGTAAATCGCGCGCGCAACGCCTGGTTCGGTGAGTCCCGGCTCATCGGCTATCGCAGAGTTAATTGACTTCTGGGCTGAAGTTTCAGCACTGCTCCATAGATCGAGCCACGAGACACTATCTTTCTGAGCCTGCTCGTTTGAACGCTCAGAAATCAGCCCGGCACACAACTCATCGATATCACCGACAATGTGCAGAGCACACAACTGGTCTGGGTCAGCGAGAGTTGGCGTTGTCGTAATGACGATTTGTTTCGCACCGCAATTAGCCAGCCAAGAGTTGACTACTTTCGAAGCTGGAAGAGTGCCAAAGCGAAGAACTACTTGAGGTTGTAATTTTTTCGAAAAGCCCTCGTCACGCAAAATCGTGTCGGCGGCAGCAACTACAACTTTGCTAGGTACGCGTGCACCACTTCGCGGATCTGCAAGCACGGGCCAACTTAGAGATTCAGCCAGATGCAAAATAGATTCGCTCCGATAGTTCTCGGGCCCGGCGATAATCACTCCATTTTTGAAATTAAGCGCTTTCTTTAACTCACGAAGCGATCGTGCCGACGGCAACACGACTTTGTCTTTGATCACCGTAGATTTCTCGTGTCTTGGCGGCAGATCTATCGCAGCACCCATGAGTGGCTCACGAAATCTCAGATTGAGATGAACTGGTCCTCGCACTTTGCCAACACTTGTCGCAAAAAGATCACGCGCGATTGGACGCCAGGTCTGATTTTCTGAATCGTCGGCAACCTCGGCGTTAACAAACTTTCGTACTGAGACTCCATAGAGATTTTGCTGGTCAATCGTTTGCGGCGCGCCGACACCTTGCAGTTCTGCTGGTCGATCAGCCGTGCAAATCAAAATTGGAACTTCACTGTGATGCGCTTCGACTACCGCTGGGTGAAACTCGACTGCTGCCGTGCCAGACGAACACACCAAGATCGCCGGAACCCCAGAGGCTTTAGCGATACCGAGGGCAGCAAATGCGGCACTTCGTTCGTCGTGAAAAATATGCATCTCAATCTCGTGCCGATTGGCAATTTCGAGCGCAATTGGCGTTGATCTAGAACCAGGAGATACGACGGCATGGCGAACACCACAATGAAGCCATTCATCCACCAATGTCGCGCAAAAGGTCGCCGTGGTCGCCGCAGAAGAACCCATGCCTCTATCGTGGCAGCAATGAGAACAAAAAGTTTGCGGCGTGTGGCAAACCGCACAAGATCGCACCCGACGACTTTCGCCAATGCTGAGTAACAAGCAATTCGGCAATGGCCCGCGAGCCGTGCTCGTACATGGGTTCACTCAAACGCATGAAACATGGGTGGATGTCATCGACTCTCTCAAACAGAATTTCGAGGTCATCGCGGTCGACGCCCCCAATCATGGCGACTCTTGCGATATCTCTCTCAATTTAGAGTCAGGAGCAAAAGCCATCGGTGAAGTTGGTGGCAATGCAACATATATCGGTTATTCACTCGGTGGCCGTTTTTGTCTAACTCTTGCTCTCGCTGAGCCACAACTAGTTTCTCGGCTTGTTTTGATAAGCACAACTGCAGGCATTGAAGACAAAGAGCTGCGCTCAGAACGCATAAGAAACGACGAAGAACTTGCCAGACGAATCGAACAGATTGGCGTTAATCAATTTATTGACGAGTGGTTAAACCAATCGTTATTCGCGGGTCTCAATAACGAGACGAATCAACGTGGGGTTCGTTTAAAAAACACAGCAATCGGATTAAGTTCAAGTCTGCGGCTCTGCGGTGCGGGGCGACAACAACCAACTTGGTCTCGCTTAAAAGAACTGACGATGCCTGTTTTAGTTATCGCTGGCGCAAATGACGAAAAATACCGCCGCCTAGCCGAGAGATTAGTTTCAGAAATTGGCGACAATGCAACTTTGAAAATAGTCGAAAACTCTGGCCACACCCCGCATCTTGAACAGCCCGAAATCTTTCAAGACTTGTTGTCGAATTTTATATCGACTCAGTAGTTCTCTTAACTAAATAGCAGACCAACACTCAACGCAATAGCAACAAGAATTTGCACGCGGCCAGTCATAACAAGAACATTTATCAAGTCAGCCCCAGTTGCCCCCGAATAAACGCATCTGATTGGTTTTATAGCCGCTGCTAAGCCAAGCATTGCAATCACCGCTGCCGGATGCAACAGTGCAATCGAAACCACGGCGCAACCGGCAACGATAAATAGCAAAATATAAAACTTGCGTGCACCACTTTCGCCGATACGAACCGCAAGCGTTCGTTTGTTGGAAGTTGCATCGCCGGCAATGTCTCGCAAGTTGTTGACAGCCAATAAAGCGCATGCGAGACAACCAACAACAACAGAAGCCAAAAAGCTGACGAGAGTTAACTGCTGATTAATCACGAAAGTGGTACCCATTGTTGCGACCACCCCGAAGAAGATAAACACAAAGACTTCTCCGAAACCCAAATAACCATAGGGATGCTTGCCTCCCGTATAAAACCAACCGGCAAGAAAACACAACACACCGACCAGCAACAACCACCACGATGTCGTTGCCGCAAGCACGAAGCCGAAAACCGCCGCCACGCCAAAAGCAAGAAATGTCGCCTTTTTAACATCAGCTGGTTTCTTTGCCCCAGAGCCAACCAGCCGAAGTGGGCCCACTCGATCTTTGTCGGTGCCCCTAATGCCGTCTGAATAGTCGTTTGCAAAATTAACCGCGACCTGTAGAGCAAGACTGACAATCAAAGCGAAAACAGAATTGAGCCAATTGTTTTGCATTGAACTTTCGAGGTGTGCACACGCCGAACCAACGACAACTGGCGCGATTGCGGCGGGCAACGTCTTGGGACGCGCGCCTTGTATCCACAAATTAGTTGAATCTCGCACGCAACTAACTTAACAACAAAACATCTACGCTGAAATGGTGCGCGAACTAGTTGCGATTGACATGCCAGCGGGCGATGCATTCGTCGATGTGCTCAAAGAAATTTGGGATGCAGGCGACGCAGCACTGCCGATCGATCAACGCTTACCTGATGTCGCACGAAGAAAATTACTCACTCAATTCAAGGTTTCATCAATTGCTGGCGCCGATGGTCTGAGGGTGAAATTTGCGGCTGGCGAACCAATTGAAGAAGATGATGCTTTAGTCATATCTACATCTGGTTCAACTGGCGAGCCAAAAGGAGTTGTGCATACCCACAGTTCGATTCGTGCAGCGGTAGCGAGTACGGGTGCACGTCTTGGCTGCGTCGATACAGATCATTGGTTGGCATGTATCTCACTCGCCCACGTCGGTGGTCTTTCTGTGGTGCTACGAGCCTTGCACTTCGGTTCGCGTCTCACGATCGAACGACGTGCCGATCAAGCAACTATTGAATCGGCACTCAAGAATGGCGCGAACCTGACTTCGCTGGTTCCGGCAATTTTACATTCGGTTGATGTTTCAAATTTCAGAACTGTTCTGATCGGCGGCGGTCATGGCCCAACGAACCTACCGAGTAATGCGATTTTGACTTATGGCCTAACTGAAACTTTTGGTGGCGTCGTCTACAACGGCACACCAATTGATGGTGTTGAAGTTCGCATTGGCAAAGACTCTGAGATCGAAATTCGCTGCGATTCTCTGTTGCGTTGCTATCGCGATGGATTTGACCCAAAAGACAGTGACGGCTGGTTGCTTACTGGCGACCTCGGTGAGTTTCGTGACGGAAAACTATCTGTGCTGGGTCGCAAAGACGACTTAATCAAGACTGGCGGATACAAAGTTTGGCCAACAACTGTTGAGACTTCTCTGCGAAAGCACGACGCGGTTGCCGATGTAATTGTCGCAGGCACGCCCGACGAAAAGTGGGGCCAAACAGTCACTGCGTGGGTTGTTTTGCGACCCGATGCGAAAAACCTTCGGCTCGAAGATTTAGACAAGCACGTACGCCTAAGCTTGCCCGACTATTGCACGCCAAAAAAAGTTTACATAGTCGACGAAATACCACGATCAAGTCTCGGCAAAGCTTTGATAAGTGAACTAACTCACTCATCAAATAAGTTGAGGGCTCTGCATGACTGACACAGATCGACATGACCACGAGCATTCGGGTCGTTTACCTAATTCGTATTGGCGTCTTTACACTTCGTCGACTATTTCAAACTTGGGTGACGGAATGGTTGTTGCTGCTGCCCCACTACTCGCGATTTCTCTCACCGACGACTCTCGGCTGATTGCGTCGATCAGTTTTGCAGCAATGCTGCCATGGTTAATTCTTTCGCTTCCGGCAGGCGTTTATCTAGATCGACATGACAGACAGAAGATCATGTTTCGCGCCAACATTGTGCGAGGCGCAATCTTTGCATTGATTGCGATTGGCGCAGCAACAGGCTCTATCAATATTTACCTTTTGATTGCTGCCACTGCGCTCGCAGGTGTTTGCGAGTTGTTTTTTGATATGAGTTCGCAGGCGATTCTGCCGGCGATTGTCGATCAAGAGTCTCTAGAAGTGGCCAATAGCCGGCTTTACATCTCGCAAATCATCAGTAATGGTTTTATTGGTCTTCCGTTTGGTGCATGGATTTTCGTCATCGCGATTGGTGCGCCGTTCGGAATCAATGCCATCGCCCTAATTTTGGCCGCACTACTAATTCGCTCAATAAGAATTAAATCGGCGCCCAAAGTTGAAAGTTCAACAAAGTCGTTCGGCACTGACCTGAGAGAGGGACTGGCCTGGCTTTGGAAACACGATCTGTTGCGAACCTTGGCGATCATGCTCGGTGTTGCCAACATGTGTGGCATGTTTGCCCAGGCAGTTTTTGTCAAATTTGCACGCGACGAACTCGGACTTGGAGCCCGCGGATTCGGTATTTTGCTCGCCGCAATCTCTGTTGGCTCGATTCTCGGTGGTCTGATTGGCCAGCGTGTTAGCAAAAAACTCGGTGCAAACACGGCGATAATTCTTTCGTACACGGTTTTTGCTATTTCCGATGTCATCCCTGGTGTCTTTCCAAGAGTATGGTCAGTTGCACTAAGTGGCATTGTGATGGCCATCGCGGGCACGACCTGGAATGTGATCACAGTCAGTATGCGTCAGCGATTAATACCGCCAGAACTATTCGGCAGAGTTAATAGTGTCTACAGATTCATCGGCACTGGCAGCACCGCATTTGGTGCACTCATCGGCGGTCAGATCGCTTACTCATTCGGCTTGCGTGCAACTTATCTCGCTTCGGGCGTCGTACTGTTGGTCGCCTTGATTACTTTGGGTCCGGTCTTTTTGCGTGCGGCAAAAATTTACATCGTGCCTGAGCGAACACCGGCGCCGCCGTCAATCACGTAAGTTTCGCCAGTAATCCACGAAGCCAAGTCAGAACAGAGAAACAACGCCAAGTTTGCGATGTCTTGGGGTTCACCAAGTCGTTTAGTGGGTAACGCTGATGCAAGTTTGTCGCCTACGTTTTCGATCAGAACCGAAGCGAAAAGAGTCTTGACTAAACCTGGCGCGATACCCACGACGCGAGTTTTGCCTAATTCACAAGCCAATTGACTCGTCAGATGAATTACAGCCGCTTTGGTCAAGTTATAAACACCCAGACCCTGCTCTGCACGAAGACCGCCGACTGATGCGATATTCAGAATCACACCTGGCTTGTTCTGCATCGATGCATTCCACACTGCTTGACTCCAGAACAAGGGACCCTTCAAATTAACTTGGAAGGTTTTGTCAAAGCGAGCCGAATCAACGCCGAGGGTCTCGCCATAATAAGGATTTGTCGCAGCATTATTGACCAAGATGTCGATTTTTCCAAAGCGCTCCATAGTTGCATCGATGCATGCTTTGGCCTGATCAATTTCACCTGCGTTGGCGGCGAAAACATCGGTCTCACCATCCATCTCTTTTGCAGCAGCCTGAAGTGCGTCAAGTTTTCGCGAAGTAAGCATGACTTGTGCCCCAGCATCAACAAACGATTTAGCGATTGCTTTGCCAATGCCCCGAGACGCACCAGTGACGATTGCGGTTTTGCCGCGTAATGAAATCTCCATGAGGCGAGACTAATCGTTTATTTTTTTGATTGCGAAATTCGAATGATCTGAATTCGCCGACCATCAAGTTCTTCGACGCAAAACACCACGTCATTGATCTTGACAGACTCGCCTACTTCAGGCACATGGCCTAATTCACCGAAGACAAGACCACCGATTGTGTCGTAGTCGTCAGTGCTTATTTCTGCTTCAAGAATTTGATTGAGTTTGCCAATTGTGGTGACCCCGGCGACAAGCAAGTCTCCATTTGGCTGTCGCTGTACCGAAGTGTCGTCTTCGTCATGCTCATCGCCGATTTCGCCAACTAATTCTTCAAGGCAATCTTCGAGCGTGACAAGACCTGCAAGCAAGCCGTATTCATCAGCGACCATCGCCAAATGAAATTTTTCTTGCTGCATCTGACGCATTAAGTCGGCAACTGGTTTCATCTCCGGAACTACTTGGACCGAGTGCATGCTTGATTTGATTGACTCGGCTCCACGACCTGAGCGTTCGGCGGCAATCAAATCTTTTGCATATACGGCACCCACAAGGTCATCTTGGTCGTCATCATCTGCACGCAAAACAGGCAGACGACTTAACCGATGTTCAACGATGATGTCGATCGCTTGCGAGATCGTCAAGTCGTCATTGATGGTTACAACATCTGGACGTGGCACCATGATCTTACGAACAACTGTGTCGCCAAACTCAATTACTGATTCGATTAGTTCGCGCTCTTCATGCTCAATTACGGCATCTTGCGCCGCCGCTTCAACGATGCCCAAGAACTCTTGCTCACTGATGAATGGACCAGCCTCAAGTCCTTTGCCCCGCACGATTACATTCGTCAGTCTGATCAAGCCTTGCGAAATCATCCGCAGCGGATAAAAGCTTGTGAGTGCATTAACTGACACTGCAGTTAGTATCGCGCCACGCACCGGGTGAACTAGCCCGTAGGTCTTCGGCACGGCCTCGGCCAAAACAAAAAAGACGATTACGTTCAGCGTTACGCCAACCGCGATACCAGGGGCACCAAACAATCGCCCCGAAACGATGCCAGTTAGCGTCGCCTGCACTGTCTGAAAGATGTTTACCGTCAAGAGCAACGGGTTAACCCATTTTGTTGGGTCTTCAGCAAGTTTCAAGATTATCTTTGCGCGCTTGCCGCCTTGATCTAGCAATGCTTGAGCTTTTTGTTTGGTGATCCGCGAAAGGCTCATTTCAGCAAGTGCGAGACCCGTCAATGCAACCAGCAACATGACAATCGTAAACAGCATCCAGAAATCAGCCGCTCGAGGTGCCACTGCAAAAATCATTCGTAGACCTTGCTAAATGAGTCTGGCATCGGTCCTCGCCAATGGTGCAGTTCTAAAAGTTCGCGTTCACGAGATTGCATTTTCTTCGCATCGTGATCACTTTCATGGTCGTAACCCAAAACGTGCAGAACTCCGTGAGTTACCAAGAGAGCAAATTCGTCATCGATATTGCCAGCATGAGTCGACGATTGATTCTTCGCCACGCTCGGACAGACAACAACATCACCGAGCAAAATTGGCAAGTCATTTAAATCGACATTCAAGTTGTCGGGACCACGAGAAAATGCACCAGGCCCTGGTGTGTGAACCGATTCAACCGCGTCAAGCGGAAACGACAAAACATCAGTCGGCCCATGCTTGCCCATATATTTCTCGTTAAGACCAGCGATTGCCGACTCTGGCACAAACATCAATGTCAACTCGGCCGCCCCACGTACACCCTCAGATACCAAGACGTTCTTGGCCAATTGATGCCAACGCGCAACATCAACAGCAACATCAGTTTGTTCGTCAGCGCAGAAGACTTCAATTTCACCGTCTCCGCCAACTTTGCGAGGGCCGTTTCGTTTAATGTGTGGCTCAAGCACGATTGCTCACCGCATTCAAACCTTTCTGTTCATATGCAGCAACGATGTCTGACACTATTTTGTGCCGAACAATGTCACTGACACCGAGATGCACAAACGAAAGACCTTCGATACCGGTAAGTATCTTTTCTAGACCAAACAAGCCACTGCGATTGTCAGGAATGTCAACCTGTGTCATGTCGCCAGTAACGACAACCTTTGAACCGAAGCCAATGCGAGTCAAAAACATCTTGATCTGTTCTGGTGTCGCATTTTGGGCTTCGTCCAAAATTATGAAACTGTTGTTGAGGGTTCGTCCGCGCATATATGCGAGAGGGGCGACCTCGACGACTTGCCTTTCAACGAGTTTTTGCGCACCTTCAGCGCCAACCATGTCGTGAAGTGCATCATAAAGAGGACGAAGATACGGATCTAGTTTGGCCATCAAATCACCCGGCAAAAAGCCGAGTCGCTCTCCTGCTTCGACTGCTGGTCGCGTAAGAATTATCCGTTGAACTTGCTTGGTTTGCAATGCGTGCACCGCCATTGCAATCGCCAGCCAACTCTTGCCCGTGCCGGCAGGACCAAGGCCAAATGTAATTACGTTTTCGCGAATTGCATCGACATAATGCTTTTGCCCAGATGTTTTGGGCCGCACCGGCTTACCCTGATTGGCTCTCACTATGTCATGAGTTAGCACCGAACTAGGTCGCTCATGTAACCGCAACATTTCTATACTTCGTGCAACGACAACAGTATTTAGATTTTCGCCACCTTGAAGCAGCGAAGTCAGTTCTTCGAACAAACTGCCGACAGTGTCTGTCTCGGTGCCAGAGATTGAAATTTCGTTACCACGGACACGAATCGTGGTGTTCGGAAACTCTTTTTCGATAAGTCGAAGGTGCGAATCTCTTTCGCCGAGCAAACTTGACATTAAGTGTGAACCTGGCACAACAACCGTCACTGCGGCTACGGAAACACTCATCGCTGACTTAAGACTATCGTGCGCTGAACCTTTACAAATTATTAATTTAACTTGGCGAATTAAGCATTTTTCACGAGTTCGTCAGGCGATGAGAGACGATCAACATCGGTAGCAGACAAATTTGCAAAGTCGAGCGCGAAGTAACGCTGAGTCGATAGTGCTAAGAGTTCGACATCACCGACCAACTTGGCCATGCGAAACAGCAATTCTGCTGCGCCACCTTTCGCGGCAGGCTGATGCACTTCAGGAATATCAAAAACCAAAAGTGCACCATCACGAGCCTCAGCAGTTAATGCTTGGCGCGCGAGCATGACGTTCGCACCATGAGCATCTGCTGTCGGATCAACAACGACCCAAACTATGTAGTGAACCTGCCCTGCGCGGTAGCGATCAGGAAAGTGCTTTTCAAAATAGATTTCACTCAACCAACGAGTGGCACGAACATCTGTAGATACAAGGGTCATCGCAACTGGCGATGAGTCACTCCAGACGACCCAAACCCGATTTGAGTCACGCGAGATTTGCTCGTTGAATTCGTCTTGATCGAGCATCTCGTGCGTCACCGTCGCCTCGGCAGTTGGCAAATAAGTCGTGCGGTAAAGACGCCACAGTTTCTCGCGCAACGCTGGGTCAACAACGTTGGAATGACGGGTTACAAACATCGACGGGTACTTTCTCGGCGCACGACGCCGAACCTTGGACAAAACCCCGCCTCCCAAAAGTTTAGAACATCTGTAGTACCGTTTTCGTGATGTCAAAAGCCGTTTCTCGTGCGGCGTGGGCGATGACTGGTCTGGCCATTATCGCCACCGGTCTGCATGTTTTGGGTCTCTCGACGCTTTCGAGTGAGCTGATTTATATGATCGCCGCCGTTCAGGTTTTTGTAAGCGCGATCATTGGTATTGCAATCAACAAACCCGATCGACGCATCTGGTCTGCCCTGCTCTTGCTGATTGTGATTTTGATCGCCGCACAGATTTTTGATAACCGCGATTCAAGTGTTGTCACGACACAGGCGATCTCGGAAACTCTATTTTTGGGCGTCCAGTTGATTTTAGTTTTCGGACTATTCGTCACCGTGCAGCGCAGATTCGGTCGCGATCCAATGAATGTTGTCTATGACTCGCTGATAATCGGGCTTGGCTCATGGTTTTTGATTTGGGTCGTGTTTTTAAATCCGGCGCGAGAAATTTCGCAAGATCTTGTCTCGATTACTGCAATACGCGGTGCGACTTTGGCGTCAAGCGCGATAGTTATATTTTTGCTTGCAACTTTGTTGTTTGCCGATACCGAGAGAACGTCGGCAATATGGTTCGCGGCTAGCGCAATCGCTTGTTCTTTGATTGGCGACTTTCTCTATGCGACAAATCAATCGGGCAGATACGAGATCTCGGACCAATTCGCTAATGCACCGTACATTGCAAGTTTGTTTTTAGTTTCGGCGACAGTGCTGCATCCGAGTGTCGCGACGATGACTTCACACTCGGCGCGGCGACTGAAGCAACCTCTTCTAGGTCGACTCGTGCTGACTACAACTTCACTAGTTTTGCCTGTCGTGGTGTTGGCACTCACAAATCCAACAACAGATGTCGACCGAACAGTGCGAGCGATCTCAATTTTTGTTTTGGCTACTGCTGTTACATTGCGAGTGGTTTTGGCGGTTCGTGCGAACGCTGTTTTGCAGGCAAAACTTATCGATTCTGCGCAAACTGATTCGCTCACCAGTCTTCCGAATCGTGGCTTGATGATTGAGCATGTTTCGGCGGCGTTGGAGGGTGCGCGATTCAGCGGTCTCTCGCCAACTGTTTTGTTTATCGACGTCGACAGATTCAAGAACATCAATGACAGCCTTGGGCACTCGGCTGGTGACGATGTCTTGGTCTCAGTTGCTCAAAGATTGCGCGTGGCATTACCCGATAGATGCATCGTCGGGCGAATATCGGGCGACGAGTTTGTCGTGCTCGACGCCAAATCAAAGAACCAAAGCGATGCCGTATTGTTGGCCGACTTGGTGCTTGAAAGTTTTCACGAACCTCTGGCATTGCGCCAAGGCGATGTCTTTGTTTCTGCAAGTATCGGCGTCGCAGTTTTTGATCGCGAGATTTCAACATCGGCAGACGATTTATTGCGCAATGCAGACACCGCGATGTATCGCGCAAAAGATGCAGGACGAAACTGCGTCGCAATTTTCGACAAGTCGATGCTTGAGCGCGTCAATCAACGCTTGGCGGTAGAAACCGCTCTCTACCGGGCACTTGAACGTCGCGAACTTCGACTCGTTCATCAGCCAATAATCGATATCGACCTAGGAGACGTAATCGGGTTCGAGGCTCTGATGCGCTGGGACATGGAAGACGGCACCAATGTCTCGCCTGCCGAATTTATTCCAATCGCTGAAGAGACTGGCATCATCGTGCCGATTGGTGCGTGGGCCTTGCTCGAGGCACTCACACACTTGCGTAGTTGGATAAACCAAGGCATCTGTCGTCGCGACGCCACGATGTCAGTCAATGTCTCACCACGACAACTACATGATCCAAATTTTGTTGCGGTTGTCAACGAAGCATTAATGCGCTCTCGTATGCCCGCAGATCAGTTGTGGCTTGAAGTAACCGAGGGCGTGATGATCACTCAACCCGAACAGGCACTCGATACGTTGCGCAGACTCTCGGATATCGGCGTGCGCGTAGCAATCGATGACTTCGGCACTGGTTATTCTTCGTTGTCATTTTTGCAGCGGTTTCCTATCCATAGATTGAAAATTGACAGAACCTTTATCAACGAGTTAGCAAGCGACGCAAACGCGCGATCTCTCGTGCGAACGATCATCGCCATGGCGAATTCTCTCGGGCTCGACGTAGTTGCCGAAGGTGTCGAAACTGTCGAACAACTTCACGCACTCGGCGACTTGCGATGCAGCAAAGCGCAAGGCTATTTAATTAGTCATCCAGTGACCCCAGAAACGATGGCCAGCACCGTCGCTGGTCTCGACAAAATTGGCAAATGGCCACGGTTGCGACCACTTAAGTAAATTCATCGCGTCACCACGCACACAGCCCAATGAGGCAGAATAGAGCCATGAGCGCACAACATTTGCCGAAAGATCTTGCACTTGAGTCAGCCGAATATCGAGTGCGTCAGGCAGGCGAATGGCTTGGTCTCGAAGACGGATTAATCGAAACAATCATTGCGCCGCGTCGAGTGCTCGAAGTTTCGATTCCGTTTAGGCATGATGACGGCACGCGAGATCACCTTGTCGGTTGGCGCGTTCACCACAACACGACTCGTGGTCCTGCCAAAGGTGGAATTCGATATCACCCAGGCGTGACACGCGACGAAGTTGTTGCTCTCGCAATTGGTATGTCACTTAAGACTGCAATTATGAACTTGCCTCTTGGCGGTGCAAAAGGTGGTATTGCAGTTGACCCAAAAACTTTGACTCTGCGCGAACTCGAAAAAGTTACGCGTCGTTATGTTTCAGAACTGATTCCGTTTCTTGGCCCCGACAAAGATGTGCCCGCACCTGATGTCGGCACGAATTCCCAAGTGATGGCGTGGGTTCTTGACCAATATTCGGCAAGCGTCGGACACATCGTGCCCGGTGTTGTGACGGGCAAGCCAATTGAACTTGGTGGTTCGCTTGGTCGCGAATCGGCAACAGGTCGCGGCGCAGTTGAGGCTGCGGCGTTGGCAGGACGAGAAATGGGCCTTGCTCTCGAGGGATCAAGAATTGCGATTCAGGGTTATGGACAAGTTGGCGCCTGGGCGGCAAGACTCGCGCAGGCTCGCGGCGCAAAGATTGTTGCTGTTGCTGATGTCGGTGGTGCAATTCACAATGCAAATGGGCTCGACATCGCAATGATCGATCGCAAAATGCGCGAAGGCGCCAAGAGCGTCACTGAGACAGGGGCTGGCGAAGTAATCGGCAAAGGCATTGATGGCTCGGCAAATCTATTTTCAGTTGACTGTGACATTTTAATGCCGTGCGCTCTTGGCGATGCAGTTGATGAACATACTGCTTCGAAGATCAAAGCAAAATTAATAGTCGAAGGAGCGAACGGTCCGCTGACACCAAAAGCAGACGAAGTTCTGACCGATCGCGGAATCATCGTCATGCCTGATGTTTATGCAAATGCGGGCGGCGTGACTTGCAGTTACCTTGAGCAATGCCAGAACTTTGCTCACCTCAGTTGGGACGAAGACGAAGTGAACGAAAAAGTTATCTCGCTGATGCAATCAGCGTTCAAACGACTACATTCATTTTCGGTTGAACAGCAGTTGCCATATCGTCTGGCGGCATCGGTGCTCGGCATAAAAACGATTGCTGACTCGCATCGCATGCGCGGACTGCATCCGTAAAAATTAACTAGTCTGAGAATTATGAGTAAATCGAGCGGCACAGTTGCAGAGTTCGGTTTTTATCCTTTTGAAGACGTGGCATGGGCTTACGACAAACTCTGGGGCGCCACTGCAAGTCGATGTTCTTGGCTACCTAGCGAGTTAACGCGAGCTAAAGACCCGACAGAACTTTGGCAAAGTGATGGCGCCTTCATTAGTCAAACTTGTGGTTGGCCACTTGTAACTCGTCTTGCCGAAAAGGTTCGTGTGGTTGGAGCATTTCGCCAAACGACACTCGAATCTGCGAGCCACTTTTATCGAAGCGTCGTTGTCGGCAGAGTTGACGGTACTCCGTTTGACTTTCAAGGTTCTGTTGCCGCTGTCAATGGGCCCGAGAGTCTCTCTGGATGGATAAGTCTGATCGCAGCGATTCATGGGCCGCAAGAATCTTGGCGCGGGCAGGTTCGCAAGTCGGGCTCGCATTCCGAAAGTGTGCGCATGTTGTGCCGTGGCGAGGCTGATGTTGCCTCAATAGACAGCGTGACCTTCGCCCATCTTCGAAGAGTTGAGCCTGCTGCAGTGAATTCTTTATTCGTGATTTGCAATGGCCCGCTCGTGCCATGTTTGCCGATAATTGCGCACCGCTCAATCAGCGACTTGCAACTTGGCGAACTGCGCAACGCTTTGAGCGAATCAACACGCGACCCAAAGATTGCTGATGCAACCTCGGCACTATTCATCGGGGGCTTTGATGCGCTCGACTTAGATGACTATTTGCCGTTGCTGAATTTAAAGCCAAACTATTAATCAGTTAATTGTGTTGTTTCTTTAGGGCGTCAACTATCGCAGTTATAGCTTCGGGGTTCGCAATCGCTTCAAGATTGCGCACTGGTCGACCGTTTACTGCATCAGCCACAGCCAATTCGACAAGTTTGTTGCTGCGCGTGCGCGGCAAGTCTGCAACTGAAATTACGACTGCAGGCACATGGCGCGGTGTGCACGCGTTGCGAATGCGTGTCTTCAAATCGATGACGAGCAAATCTGTCAACAAAACTTCAGGTCGCAGTCTGACTGCTAGAACAATGCGCACATCGTTGTCGAGATCTTGGCCGAAAACAAGACTCTCGAGAACATCAGAGTGCTGTTCGACGACCCGATAAATTTCAGCAGTGCCGATGCGTACACCGCCCGGGTTGAGTGTTGTATCGCTGCGACCGTGAATCGTCATGCCACCATTTTTTGACCATGACGCAAAGTCGCCATGGCTCCACATCCCCGGAAATCTCTCAAAATAAGCGGCGCGAAATTTTGGCCCCGGCGAACTTGGGTCGGGCAAACCCGATGATCCATCGCCCCAAAACCCGAGTGGCACAGACGGAAATGGTTGACGGCAAACTAGTTCGCCAGCAGTGTCGAAACTCTGTTTGAGCGAGAGAGTTTGGTCGTCGACGACATCAGTATCCATACCGAGACACGGACGTTGAATTTCGCCGGCATAAACGCTGCTCGTTGGGTCGCCCGCAACGAAACATGCGCAAAGATCGGTGCCACCAGAAATTGAAGCAAGATGTGCGGCGGTCGAAACCTTCTCGTAGACCCAAGCAAAACCTTCGGGCGCAAGCGGCGAACCAGTCGAACAAATCGTGCGCAAAGTTTTTAACGAATGTGTCGAAATCGGATTGATGTCTGACTTTCGAGCCGAGTCGATGAACTTTGCTGAAGTGCCAAGAAGTGTGAGTTGCTCTTGGTCGACAAGATCGAACAGTCGATTCATCGTCGGAAAACTTGGCGAGCCGTCATAAAGCACGGCAGTGGCGCCACTTGCGAGAACTGAGACGAGCCAGTTCCACATCATCCAACCAGTCGTTGTGAAGTACATGACTCGATCGTCGGTTTTGATGTCGCAATGCAGTTGGTGTTCTTTGAGATGCTGAAGCAATACCCCGCCGGTGCGATGCACGATACATTTCGGCACTCCGGTTGTGCCCGACGAGTAAAGCACATACCAAGGGTGATCAAATTCGAATCTGCGTGGCGCTACTGGTGTGCTGGCCCCAGATTTTAAACACGACTCATAGTCGACAAGTTCGTGCGACACCGCCTGCGCATTCTGAGAAACCAGCAGAGTCGCTTTTAGCGACGGCAGGCCTTTGCGAACTACAGCCAGCCGTTCGAGGCAGTCAAACTTTTTGCCACCATATATATATGAGTCGGTTGCAACCAGAACTTTTGGCGTGATCTGACTGAAACGGTCAAGCACACCTTGAGCCCCGAAGTCTGGAGAGCATGATGAAAAGATCGCGCCAATCGAAGCGCTGGCCAACATCGTCTCTACAACTTCAATTGCGTTTGGCAGCCACGCAACAACCCTGTCGCCTTCAGTGACGCCAAGACTTTGGAGTGCGCTCGCGAGACTTGCGACGCGCTCGCGTAATTCATCCCATGTTCGCGAAGTGCGTTTGCCAGTTTCATCTATCGCTACTAGTGCTTCGCCAGAGCCAGTGCGCTTTAAGAAGTTTTCGACGATGCTGAGTTTGGCATCTGGAAAAAATCGCGTGGCTATGAATTGCGCCGAAGGATCACTTGGGATTGCTGTTCTCTGAATCGCGCGCTCGCCCTGTTCACCGACCACACCGCAAACCTGCCAAATTTTGCGCCAAAACTGATCAGGTGATTGAACTGACCACTTGTGCAGTTCTTCAAACCCAGCACCGTTTGCAAACTCAAACAGACGCGTTTTTCTCGCCTGATTGTCGTTCGGTGTCCAAACGATTTCCCCCCGCACCACCACGCTCTATAAACTAATTGCCGTGAACTGGGATGTGTTTATTACGTGTGCGGTGACGGGTGCTGGTGACACGACGGGCAAAAGCGACAAGGTTCCGGTAACGCCAAAGCAGATCGCCGATTCGGCACTTGATGCGGCAAAAGCAGGCGCGGCCGTTGTGCACATTCATGTGCGTGACCCGCGAACCGGCAAGGGCACACGCGATGTCGAACTTTATGCCGAGGTAGTCGACCGAATTCGATCTTCAAACACCGACGTTGTTTTGAATTTGACCGCAGGCATGGGTGGCGACATGGTGCTTGGTGGCGACGAAAAAGTTTTGCCACTCGACGAGATCGGCACCGACATGGTCGGCGCAACTGAACGCCTCGAGCATGTCACTCGCCTGTTGCCAGAAATTTGCACTCTTGACTGCGGCACCATGAACTTTTCTTCGGGTGGCGACTACATCATGGTCAACACACCGAGCGTGTTGCGTGCAATGGCCAAGCAAGTTCAAAAACTTGGCGTGCGCGCCGAACTTGAAGTTTTCGACACGGGCCATTTAGTGATGGTAAAAGATTTAATCGCTGAAGGTCTGCTTGACGACCCGATCATGATCCAACTTTGCATGGGCATCGCCTATGGCGCACCCGATGACCCGACAACATTTATGGCGATGGTTAATCAACTGCCACCTGGTGCAATTTTCTCGGCCTTCTCGATTAGTCGAATGCAGTTGCCATTTGTGGCAATGGCCGCACTCGCAGGTGGCAACGTTCGCGTCGGTCTTGAAGACAATATTTATTTGTCGCGCGGCCAACTTGCATCAAATGCAGATCTGGTTGAGCGTGCTGTCAAGATTCTTGAAAATATGAACGTCAATGTCATCGGACCTCAAGACGTTCGCAACAAACTTAAACTCACGAAACACTCGTGAGTCTCAGCAAGCCGTTGCGCACGGTCGGCCTTTTAGGTGGCGGAGTAATCGGCGGAGGTTGGGCTGCGCGATTCATCCTCAACGGCATCGACGTAAAGATTTACGATGTCGACCCTCAGGCTGAGCGAAAAATTGGCGAAGTCATGGCTAACGCGCGTCGCGCATACGCAAAGCTGACACTCGCCCCACTGCCTAAAGAAGGCACGATCACTTTCGTCGCTACGCCAGAAGAGGCGGTAACCGACGTCGATTTCGTTCAAGAGAGCGCACCCGAGCGTGTCGAACTTAAGCAAGAACTTCTGGCTCGTGCCAGCCGTGCCGCAAAATCAGACACCGTATTTGGCTCGTCAACTTCGGGCATCTTGCCGACCCAATTGCAGCGTGACATGGTCAACCCAGATCGCCTTGTTGTTGGCCACCCATTTAACCCTGTCTATTTGTTGCCTCTTGTCGAAATCTGTGGCGGCGAAAAGACGTCAGCAAAAGCAAAAGAGCGCGCTCGCGAGGTTTATGACTCAATCGGTATGCGGCCATTAATGTTGCAAAAAGAAATTGACGGATTCATTGCCGACCGTTTGATGGAGTCAATGTGGCGCGAGGCGCTCTGGCTGATCAACGATGGTGTAGCAACCGCCGAAGAAATTGATGATGCGATTCGATTTGGCGCCGGTTTGCGCTGGTCGTTCATGGGCACATTCTTGGTTTATCGCATCGCAGGCGGCGAAGCAGGCATGCGACACTTCATGGCGCAGTTCGGACCAACCCTCAAATGGCCATGGACGAAACTCATGGATGTGCCTGAACTTGATGACGTCTTGCTAGAGAAAATCGTCTCGCAGTCAGATACTCAAGCAGGCACTAAATCAATTCGTGAACTCGAAAAACTTCGCGACGACTGTTTAGTCGCCGTGATGCAGGGTCTTAAATCGGTTGGCTTTGGCGCTGGTGAAGTTCTTGCAAAGTATGAAAACAAATTGTTCAGCGGCGCAACGCCGGCACCGACAAATATTGATCAACCAATCGAAGTGCAACGACGATTTATCACTGCCGACTGGGCTGACTATAACGGCCATACGAACGACAGTCGATATATGCAACTTTCGAGTGAGGCACTCGACGTATTTTTCAGATCAATAGGTTTTAATTCTGACTATTTGGCAACTGGTCGGTCTTTTTACTCACTTGAGAGCCACGTTCGTTATATAAACGAAAGTAAGGTCGGCGACGAAATCGTTGTAACGGCACAAGTCATCGCACTCGACGAAAAGAAGGTTCATCTGCACTCAGTAATGTCGAAAACTGACGGCACAGTTGTGGCAACTGCAGAACATATTTACTTACATGTTGATACGAATCTCAAAAAAGGCTCCCCAATCGGCGAAGAACTACTAGTTCGTCTTGCGCCAATTGCTAAAGCACACGCAAAACTCGCGAAACCAGACGGTGTCGGAAGATTTGTCGGTCAAAGCGTTAAATGATTTTGCAAGTCGAGCCTCTGAAGCCTGGTGACGTGGTGCCTGCACCACTCGACATTTATCGGTGCAGTGTCGTTGCCGAATGGGTTGATTACAACAATCACATGACCGAAGCCGCATACCTAACCGCATTCGGCTGGGCATCAGATGTCTTGTTTCAGTACATCGGCATAAATGACGACTACCGCGCTGCAGGCAATTCTTATTACACGGTCGAGACTCACATTATTTATGAACGAGAAGCAGACTTTGATGACAAGTTACGAATCACTACTCAGGTGCTTGATTTTGATGCTAAGCGCCTGCATTTCAACCACGAAATGTTCAACTTGGCGACCAACGACCGCCTTGCGACTTGTGAGCAAATGCTTGTGCATGTCGACTCAAATGCCGCCAAATCGGCGCCAATCCCCGATTCTGTGGCCTCTGCCCTAACGGCGATCAAACAATCTCACAGCAAATTGTCGACCCCTCCAGAAATCGGTCGAACTATGAAAATCAAGCATAAAAACTGAGAGACTGAACCATGCGCTTTGAACTAACCGAAGAACAACAGATGATTGTCGAAACGACGCGCACTTTCACCGAGCGCGAACTTATGCCACACGAAGAGCAAGTTGAGCGCGAGGGGCACGTCTCCCCAGATCTCGTCAACCAAATTAAGCAACGCTCAATCGACGCCGGAATCTACGCGTGCAATATGCCGAGCGAACTTGGTGGTGGCGGTCTTGATTCATTCGACACAACACTCGTTGACCGCGAGTTCGGTGCGACTTCATACGCACTGCACTACATAGTTGCGCGTCCGAGCAATATTTTGCGTGCATGCCGCGACCAACAAATTGAAGAATATTTGATACCAACAATTACTGGTGAGCGAGTCGAGTGTTTGGCAATGTCAGAACCCGACGCCGGTTCAGACGTGCGTGGAATGAAATGCACGGCGACCCGCGATGGCGATGATTGGATAATCAACGGCACCAAACATTTCATCTCGCACGCAGACTTGGCCGATTATGTGATTTTGTTTGCTGCCAGCGGCGAAGAACAAACCTCAAAGGGTATAAAAAAGAAGATCACTGGCTTTCTAGTTGATTTCAATTCAAAAGGTTGCGAGCGAGTAAAGGGCTATAACTGCATTTCGAACAACGGCTACCACAACATGATTCTCAATTTCGACAACTGCCGCGTACCTGCTCGCAATGTGTTGGGCGAAGAACACAAAGGTTTTGATGCAGCAAACGAGTGGCTCGGCGCAACGCGTCTGCAAGTTGCCGCTGTCTGTGTTGGTCGTGCGCGACGTGCACTCAAACTTTCAGTTGAGTGGGCCGCAACTCGCGAACAGTTTGGTCAGCAGATCGGTAAATTTCAAGGTGTCTCGTTCAAATTGGCGGACATGCAAATTCAACTTGATGCTGCAGAACTCTTGACTCTTCGTGCCGCTTATAACGATGCTCAGGGCAGATTTAGCGACACCGAAGTCGCAATGGCCAAAGTCTTCTCAAGTGAAATGTGCCAGTTCGTCACCGACGAAGCGATTCAAATATTTGGCGGCATGGGTTTAATGGACGAACTGCCGCTCGAGCGCATGTGGCGCGACACGCGCGTAGATCGTATTTGGGACGGCACAAGCGAGATTCAAAGACACATAATTTCGCGTGCACTTTTGCGTCCATATGGCGGCTGATCAACTTCTTTCGCGCACGCTGAATCCGCGATCTATTGCGCTGTTTGGCGCAAGCCCAGCACAAAGCGTGATCGAACAATGTCAAAAGTTGGGTTTCACCGGTGAGTTATGGCCCGTACATCCGACTCGCGAAACGATTGCGGGCGTCAAATGCTTTAAATCGATTGCCGAACTACCCGCCGCACCAGATGTTGCTTTTGTTGCTGTGAATCGCCACGCGACTATCGGTGTTGTGGCAGAGTTGGCAAAATTTGGTTGCGGTGGTGCTGTTTGCTACGCGTCGGGTTTCGCTGAATCAGGCACCCAGTCAGACATCAACGGGGTTGAATTACAACAAAAACTCATCGAAGCAGCCGGAGAAATGTCGCTTCTCGGGCCGAACTGCTACGGCTACATCAACGCTCTTGATGGCGTTGCGTTATGGCCCGATCAACACGGTTGCAAGCCCGAGAAATTTGGCTCAGCGATTGTAAGTCAAAGCGGCAATGTCGGGTTAAATCTGACTTTGCAGCAACGCGACCTGAACCTCGCATATCTCGTGACCGTTGGCAATCAAGCAGTCGCTGGCGTAGAAGATTGCCTTGAATTTTTTATCAACGACGGTCGCGTTTCTTCGATCGGCTTGTTCATTGAAGCGATAGTTGACCCCGTTCGATTCGCTCGCCTCGCGCACCATGCCGCACAAAGACACCTACGAATTGTCGCATTGCAAACAGGACGCAGCGAAGCCGGTGCATTGATCGCCGCATCGCACACCGCATCACTTGCGGGCCGACGACGCGCATACGAGGCGTTGTTTGCGCGTTGCGGAGTTGCGATGGTCGATTCGCCGACCGAACTGATCGAAACTCTCAAACTTCTCAATCAAGGTGGTGCTCTGACCGGCAACAAAATTGTTTCGCTCTCATGCTCGGGTGGCGAGGCTTCGCTTGTTGCTGATTTGAGTGAGAAAACATCCCTACGTTTTGAACCATTCGGCGATGAGCATTATCAGCGCATTAATTCAACGCTGACTGAACTCGTAACAATTGCTAATCCGTTTGATTACCACACTTTTATGTGGGGTGACCGTGTCGCAACTGCCAATACATTTGCCGAAGTCATGAACGGACCACAAGACGCCACAATGTTGATTCTTGATACTCCACCCCGCGACGATCAACCGTCAGACTCATGGACAGTGGCGGCACAAGCACTCGGCGATGCTGTTGCCAAGACAAATAGACGCGGTGTTGTGGTTGCGACTATTTCAGAGTGCATAACTGCAGATGTTCGCGCGGCTGCTCGCGCAGCAAACATGACTGTGTTGCAAGGCTTACAAGAGTCACTTGCTGCCCTCGACGCCGCATCATGGCTCGGCACAAACATGCCGGGCGAACTGCCAGCAACAGTTAGTGCACCGCGAACAACAAAACTAATCGACGAAGCCGAAGCCAAAAAGATTTTGTCTCGCGACGGCGTTGCAGTGCCGGTCGGAGTGAGAGCCAATCGTAGCGATCTGAAATCTGCTGCCAAAAAAGTTGGCTACCCAGTCACACTCAAAGGCCTTGGTCTCGCTCATAAAAGCGAAGCGGGTGCGGTTCGTGTTGGCATCACAAATGCCGACGAGTTAACGACCGCAGCGAATCAAATGCCTAAAGAGATCAACGAATTTCTTATCGAGCAGACGGTCACAAATATTGTTGCTGAAGTCTTGGTCAGTGTGCGACGTGATGCACCAGTCGGTTGGCTCATCACCCTTGGCGCCGGAGGCATCTATACAGAGCTGTGGCGAGACACGGTTTGTTTGTTGGCCCCTTCGTCTGACGCCGAGATTAAGCAAGCCCTGCAAAAGTTGCGAATCGCTCCTCTTTTAAATGGCTTTCGCGGCAAGCCTGCTGCGGATGTTGATTCGTTGGTCGATTTAATCCAAAAACTGATCGATGCTGCACTCAACAATGAACTTGTCGAGGTTGAATTAAACCCAGTGCTTGTTACTACTAATTCGGCGGTTGCAGTTGACGCGTTGATGATTGCCGAGACGCGATGAGTATCGACGTCGTACGCAACGGCGCAATTTTGGAAGTGACGATCAATCGCCCCAAAGCCAACGCGATTGATGCGGCGACAAGTCGCGAAATGAGTTCAGTTTTCGAGTCGTTCATGCATGACCCTGAGTTGCGTGTGGCGATCTTGACAGGCGCAGGCACGAAGTTTTTTTCTGCAGGATGGGATCTCAGCGCCGCGAACGACGGCGAATCGTTCGAATCAGACTACGGAGTCGGTGGTTTCGGGGGCATCAGTGAACTTAAGTTTCGCCCGAAGCCAGTGATTGCGGCCGTGAACGGCATGGCTGTCGGAGGCGGGTTTGAAATCGCTCTTGCTGCCGATCTCATCGTTGCTGCTGAACATGCAGAATTCTTCTTGCCTGAAGCGACACTTGGCTTGATCGCCGACAACGCAACTATTCGACTACCCCGTGTTGTGCCGCCGAACGTTGCGCGCGAAATGCTGATCTCGGGGCGACGTATGTCGGCAACCGAAGCAAAAACTTGGGGCATTGTTAACCAAGTGTCAACTTCAGATGACTTGATGGCTACGGCACGACAACTCGCTGAAAAGATCTGTCTTTCTGCCCCGCTGAGTGTGGCTGCAGTTCTCGATTTGATTCGCCAGCTCGAGACAGTTGCAACTGATGATGCGATGGCCGTGTTGCGCAATAATCCGACATATCGCGCTGCAATTGAGTCACAAGATGCCGCAGAAGGAACAAAAGCATTTGCCGAAAAGCGCTCACCAAAGTGGCAGGGCAAATAATTGGATCTCGACGAGGCGTACTCGGTTAAAACTCCCGAAGACAGTCGAAGGCTTTATGCCCAATGGGCAACGACATACAACGAAACGTTTATCAAAGCCAACGATTATGTCTATCCGCGTACGATTGCTCAAAAATTTGACGAGTTGATTCCAAAGTCTGACATTCAAACTGTCGTTGACATCGGTTGTGGCACAGGTGCTGTCGGCAGTTATCTGGCGAACTTACGACCCAATCTAAAAATCACTGGCCTCGATATTTCTCCAGAGATGTTGGCTGAGGCTGCGAAGATCAAACGCATCGACGACTCGCCCGTCTACAACGACCTGAGTGAGGTTGATCTAACTGTTGAATTGCCGAAGAAATCATTCGACGCAATGATCAGCGCCGGCACCTTCACACATGGCCACCTCGGTGCAGAAACTTTTATCTCACTTATCGCACTAGTTCGGGCTAATGGCTGGCTAGTGATTGGCATAAATTCGAAGCATTTTTCGTCACAGGGCTTCGGTGTGGCATTAATAAACGCACACGACCAAGGTCGCATTACACAAGCACAGTTTCACAATGTGCAAATTTATGGTCCAAAAAGCCCGCACTACGGCGACCTCGCAACCATCGCGATTTTTCAACGCCTTAAATAAGCAACGGCAACGTTTGCTTCTTCGCCCCGGCAACCATGTTGCGATAATCTGATCTAATGCGCGATTACACAGTTGGTGGTCCAGAAGCGAAAGTTGCCGAAGCGAACGGCCTAGTTGATGCCGATTGGTACAAGCCAAAAGTCGATCGCGAATTGATGAAACAGTTCATGGCGCGAAGCAACGGCCTGGCTGCATTGCACGTCGCAAGTTGGTTCGCGGCCCTTGCAATATTCGGATATCTCGCCCATCTCAGCTGGGGCACTTGGTGGGCAGTACCGGCATTCGCTGTCTACGGCGTGCTTTACGGCTCAATGAGTGACTCGCGTTGGCATGAAACAGGTCATCGCACGGCATTTCGCACAAAGTGGATGAACGACGTTGTTTACTACATCGCATCATTCATGGTGTTTCGCGAACCAGAAACTTGGCGCTGGAGCCATGCTCGACATCATTCAGACACGATCATCGTTGGTCGCGATGCCGAAATTGCCTTCAAACGAAATGTTCCGTTCTATAAATTCGTTCTCGAATTATTCAGTTTTGGCGCTTTCCCGGCTGAACTAAAGCAATGGATACAAAACGCTTTCGGCAAAATCACCAACAATCAAAAAGACTTCCAACCGCCTGAAACATTTCGCATTTCGAAGTGGGCATCACGCGTATATCTCTCGATTTTGATTGCAACGGTTGTCTTCAGTTGGAGAATTGGCAGTTTTGAGCCGATGATGTTTATTGGTTTGCCAAGTATTTACGGCCACTGGTTTGTAGTAACTCTTGGTGTTACTCAACATGCAGGTCTTGCAGAGAACACGACAGACCATCGCCTGAACACACGCACTATATATATGGGCCCACTAAATCGTTGGATTTACTGGAACATGAACTACCACGTCGAGCACCACATTTATCCATCGGTGCCGTTTCACCAACTCAAAAATTTGCACGAAGAAGTCAAAGATCAACTTGCGCCGCCATATAAGAGCACGCTTTCTGCCCTTCGCGAAGTTGTTTATGCTTTGCGACGCCAAGCCAAAGACGAAAACTTTTATATTCAGCGCCAGCTACCTACCTCTGCTAACTAACTACTGAGATGAGCGACGAATGGACGGTCGCCTGCGACTTTGCGTCGGTCTCGCCCAACGATGTAGTGCGATTTGACACGCCAGACGCAACTTTTGCCGTAGTCAAACTCGAAGACGGCCGTTGCAGCGTGATTGATGGTTTGTGCACCCATGGCAAAGCACATCTCGCTGAGGGTTTCGTTGATGGCAAAACAATCGAGTGCCCAAAACATAACGGTCGCTTCAACGTGTTAACAGGCGAGCCTGTGGCATCGCCAGTTCGAGTCGCTACGAATGTTTACGAAACGCGAGTCAACGGCGACAAAATCGAATTTCGAAAGCGCTGATTATTTCTTAACCCGACCCGTACCAAGTTTGAAACCGGGTCGCCCTGCATTTGTCCATTCGCCAACAAATTTAAAGAATTCGTCGCCGAACGGATCAACACCGACTAGTGGCATGTTTCCGCGGCGAATTGTCCAGTCAAGCGGAGCCAATTCTTCAGCACGAGTGAGGTGTTCTCGTGAGGCTAAAGAATCTCCATCTTGATCGCGCTCGCGTAGCGCGATTGCGATTCGACGGTGAAGTCTCGCTAATTGCACATCTGGGCTCGGTTTGACTTGAAACTCACGCACCCTTGCATCGTCGAGATCACGTTCACCTGACCGCACCCACTTGCGCAGCAAATTGTGATGCACCTCAGAGTCGACGTTGCTGAAATCTCTAAACAAATCACTGCCTGGCGTGCTATCGGCTGGGCGCACGATTCGATCGTTTTCATCAACCCAAACTGCAGCAGGCACGTTAACGATGCCGTAAAGGTCAGCGACGACATGATATTTGTCAATGAGCACCGGCATTGTCAGTTGCTCTTTAGTCGCCCACTCGCGCACGGCAACTTCGTCAGCGTCTAGCGCCACGGCGATAACCGTGAAGCCAGTGTCTTGAAGTTCGTTAGAGAGTTGCTGCCAAACTGGCAGCTCGTAGCGACAGCCTCACCAAGAAGACCATGCAAGCAGCAATCGCTTACGACGGTTGAAGTCGCTAAATGAAACTTGCCGACCGTGAATGTCGGGCAATTTAAAGTCTGGGGCAAGAAGCGACGACATCGAATCGCCTCTCGAGTCGGCGCGTTCGCCGAGCGCTGCAACCTGTCGTTGCCGATCGAAAACTATGTTTTGCTTTGTGACTCGCGCAAATTCGACAAGATCGATGCTCGCGCCGTCAGTAAGCCTGTTCGCTTCGCGGATGGGCACACAAATTTCATCGATGCATAGACCCTCAGGTTTAAGTTGCCAACCTGTCGCTCGAGCAAAGTCAGCAAGAGAAACTGCAAACTCACCGAAATTTGACGCAACATCAACAACCGTCGTCTCACCCTCTTGGTTAACGACACGACCTTGATTCATTGCTGCTTCAACCCCGAACGCAAAACTGACTCGATGAAATCACGGCTGAGTTTCTTTTTGTTATGCGGTGTGTTGTAAACATTTTGAGCGCGACCCACATACAGATCACCGATCTCGCGACTGACATCACCAAACTTGCCAGCCAGTTCGTTTTTCACAAAGAAAGCGTTGTTTCCGGTCTGGGCGTTGCACGCAACCAAGAAATATCCCCGCCTGCTCAACAGGTTTACGTAGGCCTGAAGTGATGCCCCGTAGTTGAGACTTGGTGGCACCCAGATGTTTTCGGGGTTGTATTCCATCTTCCAATCGATCGGTGGTGGCAAGTACGAGTTGTATTCGAGTACCAAAACACTCGGCTTCATTCCCCCGTCAAGTAAAGCCTCAGTGACGTAAAAATCATTTCCGTCGAGATCAACCATCAGAATGTCGACCATCGAGAAATCTGAATCAATATCTCGACAGTCTTGTTTAACTGTTGCAAAAATATTGTCTTTTGTTACCCATGACTTCGTGTATGAAATCGACTTGGCAAAATCACGCACCTCGAAGCCAAGATCTTCGTTTCCGACCCACACAGCACGCCAGCCAAGAGCGAGCAAGACCAATGAATTGTTTTCGATGCCATCGCCCACACCAATTTCAACTACCACGCCCTTACGGTCGAACAAACGCTGCACGATCTCAAGAGTGATGCCATCTTCATCTGATTGAGAAAATACTTGTTTGCCATATTTGCTCAGGCTTTTTTCGTTTCGATTGATGACTGAAATGACATCAGTGAGTTGATCGGTGTGTCTAACTAGTTCACCGACAGTCTCTTGTAGCAACATCGATTGCGGCGGCGAGCCCAGCAGCGATCGCAATGAACTAAGTATTTTTTGTCTGGCTTTGCCGCCGATGCTCATCGCGCACCTGCTTGCTTCGACGTCATTACTAAATCGTACACTCACTGAGAGGTTCGATCCGAACGACAGTGCATAGACAAAGTAGAGTTTTGCTAATCAACAACGCTTTGGAGACCAAATGACAAAGACTGTTTTAATCACTGGTGCTGGTTCGGGTTTTGGCAAAGCCACTGCGCTGGCACTCGCCGCCCGCGGGCATAAAGTAATCGCAACCACAGAGACGCAATCACAAGCCGACGCTCTGCGTGCAGAAGCACCACAGTTGACTGTCGAGAAACTAGACATCACTTCGACAAGCGATGTCGCTGCGGCCAGCAAGTTTGATGTCGATGTACTTATAAATAACGCGGGCGCCGGGCAAACTGGCCCAATGGCTGATGTGCCAATTGCTCGAGTGCGACATTTGTTTGAAGTCAATGTCTTCGGCACGCTCGCTATCACCCAAGCGTTGCTGCCAAAAATGGCGGCACGCGGTTCAGGTCGCGTGATTATTGTTTCGTCGATCGCGGGGGTTTTGCCCGGACCATCATTTGGTCCTTACGCAATGACGAAGCACTCACTTGAAGCAATGGGCAAGGCAATGCGTGCCGAACTTGCACCTGCGGGCATTGACGTGACGCTGATTAATCCTGGGCCTTACAACACAGGTTTCAACGATCGCATGGCCGCTTCGATGTGGGAGTGGTTTGGTGCGGGCGCAATAAGCGCACCGGCAACCGATTTGCTACGCGCGATCGGCACAATGGTGACGACTAATCAACTTGACCCAGTAGACGTTGCCAACAAACTTGTCGAAC
>ERZ889217.235-NODE-235-length-36514-cov-13.805590_pt1 | contig 36514 bp, 37 predicted proteins | sample MGYA00521098_ERZ889217 | MGnify/ENA primary metagenome ERZ889217 (study PRJEB32303, sample SAMEA104408613) | aquatic metagenome | biome: Brackish water; feature: Pelagic; material: water | place: Baltic Sea | collected 2014-06-10T22:04:00 | depth 2,362 m ... | reverse complement strand
GCGCCCGACAATGAAACCTGATTGTGGACCACCCAACAATTTGTCCCCACTAAATGTCACGAGGTCAGCCCCCGCGGCCAATGTTTGTTTCGCTGCGGGCTCGCCGTTCAACCAAGCCGGTGGACCATCGCTGAGCCACGGACAGGCAGCATCTAACAAACCAGAACCAATATCAGACACGACAGGTACACCCAAGGTTGCTAGTTGATCGACGGGAGTCTCTTCGACAAATCCTTCGACGCGGTAATTGGAAGGATGCACTTTAAGAATCAGGGCAACGTCGTTACTCTTGCGCTCAATGGCTTTGCGATAATCACCGAGACGAGTGCGATTGGTGGTCCCGACATCAACAAGACGTGCCCCTGATTGCTCCATCACTTCGGGCACTCGAAAACCACCACCAATTTCTACGCTCTCACCGCGACTAACAACAACATCACGATCATGGGCCAGAGCGGCTAAGACAAGCATCACGGCGGCCGCATTGTTGTTGACCACGAGGGCAGCTTGGGCGCCACAGGCGCGCGCTATGAGTTGACCGATTCCGCTTTGCCGACTTCCGCGTTGTCCAGTGGAAAGATCAAACTCCAAATTTTGTGCTCGTGCAGTTTGCGTGTGGGCAACGGGAGAGCGACCGAGATTCGTGTGGGCGATGACACCAGTGCCATTGATGACTGGTACCAATAGGCACTGGGCAATCTCACGGGCAATGTCCTGCGCACGTTCTGGATTTCCCTCGGCTATTGCCTGACGGGCAGCGTCAACTAAGAGCGGATGGGGGAGACCGACATGTTCAATTGATCGGGCCAGCGAATCGACGCTAGGTGGATGCATACTCATCGTCTGTGACGCTACCTTTCGCAAGCCTCGGTGGACTGAGCGGGCGAGAAATCGTTGGCTAAGGTTGGGTTGTGATTTTGTTCTTACTCTTCATCGTCGGCCCATTATGCGAGTTGTACACGATTGTCAAAATGAGCGCCGCCATCGGCTTTTTCAACACTCTGGGAGTGATGATCGTTATCGGAGCCATCGGTAGTTGGCTCGTCAAGCGCGAAGGTATGCGGGTCTGGCAAAAGTTCAATGCCGCAGTTGGTCAAGGAAAAGTTCCGACAAAGGAAATCATTGACGGAGTTTTGATTTTGGGCGCTGGGGCTTTGTTGCTGACTCCTGGCTTTTTGTCAGACATCTTTGGTCTGCTGATGCTGTTTCCGCCCACACGGGTGATCTTTCGTGGGTTCCTTTTGCGTCGGGCTGGCAAGAAGGGTCGATTTGCGTCTCAGATTTTCCACGAATCAAGTAATGGCCCTCAGGGTTCGGGAGATTTCATTGATGGTGATGCCACGGAAATCCAAGGTGAACTGGACTAATCGCCAAGTTCATCTTGCTGCGCTTCTTTGAGAAGAATTTTACGAGCTTTAGTGATCACGCGCTCGCGTCGGTTGCGCGCAGTACGCGGTGCAATATTGAGTACGGGTGCGATTTCAACTGAATTGAAATTCAAACTGATAGCTCGCAACATGTGAATCTCGCGTGGGAGTAAACCTGCGGAGGCGAGTTCATGAAGCAATATTTCAATACCTGCACTTTCACTCACTGGATCGCTTTCCATATCCCCTTGGCGAAAGAGTCCAAACTCCAGGCCCAACATGGCGCTTGGGGAGCGATGGTCTTCTGAGCGGTGCATCTTGAGGCGGGAATCGCGTACGAAGGCTTGATACTCAATATCCATCAACAGATTGGCGGCCACGCGATGTGGGCGTCGCTCAATCGGGAAACAGCGAATCGTCACCCAGGCTGCAGAAACAATGCTGTCAAAGGCCCCCACGAGACCAGTGGGAATGGTTGGCGAGCGCCGTACTGCTGTAGCGATTAAACCAGGAAGAATTCGTTGGAACACGATTCTCGTGGCTAAGTCATCGGTCTGAGCAACAACAACAAGACGCGACAGGTAATCATCAAAATGTTGATCATCTCCGGTTCTGTCAAAACCACAGCGTGTCAAAATTTCGTTGAGATGTGTTACCTCGGGGCCTTCAAGATTCCATGCATTCGCCCGACGAATATTGTGTGTTTGACGAGCCATACGTTGCCATTCGGTGGCGAGTCGCGTGGCCATGGCCAAACGACCACTGCCCGCGCTATATGTGTGTGCTGTGTAGTGATGAGTCATGGTGGCTAGGGGACAATGACTCCTTCACCGCTGACCTCACTTGCTGCTGTTGTGCAACCAGCGGTGAGAGTTACGGTGAGAGCCAAGAGTCAGATGGCTGGCATGGAATCTCATGAACTGGTCGTGATGAGCGGTCCCGATAGCGGGGCGGTTCATGGGTTGCATATCGGTCGTCAATCGCTGGGTCGATCCCAAGCCGCGGGGATATGCATCGCTGATCCAATGATCGAGACTCACCATGCAATCATCAGTTGGGACCCACCTGAACTTCAGGTCAGTCGTCTTGGCGGAGATGTGCAGGCTTGGGAAAAAAGTTTGCGTGTCGGAAACTCGTTCTGCGAAATTCGTTCGACAGTTCCTATCGTTGAGGGACCACCGCGTATTTTTCATCGCCCACCACCTATCGCTGAAGCAGAGATTCATCCGCCTCATCTTGGGACTGCGCCAACCGCCCCAACTCCCGTGAGGACGCCACCTCTGAGCGCGGTGATGACGGGCTTGGTAATTGGCGTTTTGTTAGCTGTTCTCACCAAACAAATGTTGTTTGGATTATTCGCCGTCGTGACTGCCGTCGTTGCGGGGTTGACGTGGGTCTTTAGCCTTGGCACCCACCACCGTGCCATGAAGCGTTGGCAAAAAGGTACGGATGATCTTCAGCAACGCTTCAACGAAGAGTGTCGCGAGTTTTTGTACTTGGGAGTGCTCCGTCAGCAGCGTCGACATCGGCTTTTGGGGGACTTGCTGGGTGTCGCGCAAACTGGGTCTGCACACTTGTGGGAATATAAAAAAATTGATGAGGTGTGTATTGGCCGCGGTTCACGCACAATGCGCGTGACAACAGATTCAACCCCAGTCGAGATCCACGACGTACCGATCACCACATCCCTGCGCGCTGGCGAGATTGTTGGGATATTCGGTGCTGCTGCACAGCGTTTAGCAGTGGCGATCATCATCCGACTAGCCGTTGAGGTGGGCCCATCTGACTGGGAACTCATTGCTGTTGAACCACTATGCGACGAGTGGCCGTTGATCTCCTCTTTGGCGCATGTACGAAAGACACCATTGGATAAACAGGATCTAGATCATGTGAGCGCGGCCCGCAAACATCGGATTTTGTTAGTCGCTAACGCCGCGGTCATCGCCAGTCGCACGTGCATCGCGCGCAGAATCTTGGCTTCGGGCGAGGCATCAATTTTAGTTGTTGCTAGCGATCGCTCTGGTTTGCCGAACATATGCACGCAAATCATTGATGCCGATATGCCCAATCTCGATGGCATGACAGCTCGAGGAGTGGCCAATGTCTCGCATGCTTTGGGAAGTTGGATTGATCCTGACTGTGATGGGAGCATGCTGCTTGAAAAAATAGACTTTGAAACTTTGCTATGCGATGGTCAGGTGACAGCAGCAGCCATTAGTCGGCGTTGGAGCGATTGCGAAGCGCGCTCAATGATTGCTGTGATGGGCGCATCATCAGATGGAACAATTGCCATTGATTTTGATAGTGATGGGCCACACGCAGTAGTGGTGGGTACAACGGGATCGGGGAAGAGCGAGTTCTTACGGACCTTGATTCTTGCCCTGGCGGTTAGATCTTCACCATCTGAGTTGAATTTTGTTCTCATTGACTACAAAGGTGGAGCCGCCTTTGATGCTTGCACACATTTGCCGCATGTTGTGGGGGTAATCACCGATCTTGACAGTGGTTTGGCTGAGCGAGTGTTAACAAGTCTGGAGGCTGAACTTCGTTACCGCGAGCGAGAGTTGAGAGACTTTGATAAGACACTGCCGCGTTTGGTCGTAGTTGTTGACGAATTAGCCGCGCTCGCAGTTGATGTGCCCGAGTTCATTGGATCCCTGGTGTCCATTGCGCAACGTGGTCGCAGCCTCGGCGTTCATCTGATCGTAGCCACCCAGCGGCCGGGAGCGGCGTTATCGGCTGACGTCCTGGCAAACGCAAATATTCGTGTGGCCCTGCGCGTACAGTCCGTTCACGATTCGCGGGAGATTGTCGGGTCGGGTGTGGCGGCGGGTTTTACGCGGGATGTTCCAGGTAGAGCGGCGATGCGCCTCGGTCCCAACGATTTATATATTTTTCAGACAGCGATGATTGCTGGGAATATCGCCGACATTGTGGAAGTCATCGCTCAGGCGAGCGAATTAAACAAGAGCGAGAAACCCCGTCGTCCATGGCTTGACCCACTTCCGGCAGTTCTGATGCGAGCAAACGTTTGTGAGAATGCCGATGAATCAAATTTTTCCCAGTTGCACATTGGAATGCTTGATGATCCAAGTTGTCAACGCCAATTCAATTTAACTGTTGATCTCAGTCAGCATGTCTTGGTCACGGGAAATTCGCGGAGTGGTAAATCATCGTGCCTGAAACTGATGCGCGAGATCATTGAGACATCAGTAATGGTGTACACAATCGCTGGTACAGGTAACTCAGATCACTCAAAAAATGAGATTGACCTAGCTGATCGTGAATTGGTTCAACGACTACTTGATCACTGCCTCAGCAAGATTGTTGATGACGAGAGGCACCAGTCATCATCTACTCGAATAGTGCTATTGATTGACGATATTGATGTCTGGAGAAATCACTTTCTGGAAGACCGTCTCGGCTTGTCGTTGTGGGCGATGATGCAACGAGTCATCATTGAAGGTCCCGCTCACGGTATTACCTGTGTTTTGACCATGGCGAGTGGGCAGTCCTTGCCAGCAATTTTGAGTTCGCGAGTTCGTCAAAAGTGGCAACTCGACGGTCACTCTGGTGGTGTCATCGGCGAATACGAGGGTCGTTTGCTTCGTGGTCAGTTGTTTTTCCACACAGAAGTTGAGGCCTCTGACCAAACGTCGCGATCGCAGAAATCAAGCGTCGTGAGACATCTTGGTTCTCGCATTGCAACTGGCGAACTTCGCCAGCGCGGGGCATGGGGAGTTTTTGCCAAGGACTTCGAAGAGGTGTGTCTGCGACCATTGGCTGATCTGGCGATGTGTGTGGTGGGTCATGTGGGAAGTGGGCGTACGACGGTTCTGGAATCAATCATGCATGCCTGGCAGGCGCAACACGCAGATGGTCGGGTATTGAGTGTGAGTGATTTTTCTGAGATAACAGTGGAACATGTGTGCGCGATGTCCGTGACTGTGCTGCTTGTTGTTGATGATGTTGAATCGTTAAGTTCTCTGAGCGATGAATGGATGCAACAATTTTTTATGCATCAGCGTCCGAAAAAAGATATTTCTCTGCTGATTGCAGTTCCCCCCGTATTTTTACGATCTCGGGGAGAGCATTGGGTGCAGCAAGTACGACGTTCTCGAACGGGCTTTCTGCTGGGTGAATGTGCCGAACACGATGCGGATTTATTTGGTGTCTACTCCACGAGTCCCAGTGTCTATCAACAAGGGATCGGGCGTGGTCTGTTGGTGCAAGACGGGGTCAGTCAAGGAATGGTGCAAGCAGGCTCTTCGGCGATGCCGCCATTGTCTATCGTTTGAAGATGCGCATCATTCTTCCCTCTGGCACACCAGCAGAAATCCACCGTGTTGAGGGATCCTCGCGTGGCCTTGTGGTGTTCCCTGACATTTTTGGGTTGCGTCCTTTATTCGATGATTTAGTTCGTCAACTGGCCCAAGACTGGGGGATGACGACAATCGCCGTGGAACCTTTCCCTGGCCATGTTTTCGGAACGGACGCGAATGAACGTTTCGCGCGGGTCTCTACTCTGAGTGATGTTGACAAGATGCGCGACCTGATGGAAGCCGCAGATGCCACGCGATGTTCCTCTGTTGCGATGATTGGGTTTTGTATGGGCGGGATGTATTGCCACAAGGCAGTACAGACCCATCGATTTAGCAAAATCGTGAGTTTCTACGGGATGATTCGCTTACCTGAAGCTTGGCGTAGCGCCTGCCAAAGCGAGCCTTTGGAGTGTCTCGTTGCAGGGGATGCGTCATCTGTCTTGGCCATTATTGGTGACAAAGATACGTGGACACCGCCAGAAGATGTACAGGCTTTGGTTGCATCTGGGGTACGTGTTCAGCGATACGCCGATGGTGAACACGGATTCGCTCACGATATTGCACGTCCCGCGCATCGAGTTGCTGATGCGGCAGATGCTTTCTTATCAGCGGGCAAGTGGCTCCGCATTTAAAAATTCAGCGAGCGCGAAGTTCGAGGCGATCGCGCAACAAAATTTTGTAGCGACGCTCATGTTGTTCAATCCAGCCAAGACGAATGAAACTGCTGATGGCTTTGTTGACTCTCTCGCGAGAAGCCCCGACCATGCCGGCAAGTTCTTCTTGTGTGACTGGCAAAACAAATTCGTCCGCACCGGCAGCTAATTCAAGTAGACGCTTGGCAGTGCGTCCCGTGACATCAAGAAATACTGAGTCTGCAAGAGCTCCGTCCATCACCCGCAGGCGCTCGGCCAACATTCGCACGACGCCGCGCAAAACTTTAGGATTGTTATCAAGGAGTTCGCCCACTGGGTCATAAGGAATCTCAAGAACCTCGCTGGGTTCAATCGCCCGAGCCATGGCCGAGCGAGGACCGCCGTCGAGTAATCCCATCTCACCAAATAAGTCGCCAGATTCCATCAGGGCGATCATGCTCTCGCGCTTGTCAAGTTCACTGGCGATGGCGATAGCCACGCGACCGCTGATGACGATGTACATCGACTCTGCTTCTTCGCCTGCCTCAAATAGGTGATCGCCACGCGAAAGGATGCGCTTTCGACCTGCGGCAGCGATCATCGCCACCTGCTCGGAAGGTGCATCGCCAAAAAAGTCTGTGCGGAGGAGGACGTCTTCGTATGTCATCAGAAGCATACGGTACTACCCTCAAGGCTGATGTCTGATGTTCAGCGTTCACCCACAGTTAATTCTCGGCTTGGTTCGGTCTGGACCGTCGTTGTCGCAGGCGGTTCAGGGCGCCGGTTTGGATCGATGAAGCAGTTTGAATCGCTGGGTGACAAGCGTGTCTTGGATCATTGCGTGGATATGGCTTTGGTCTGTAGCGCAGGCGTGGTGCTGGTCGTTCCGAGTTCAGATCTTCAAGATGAGGTAGACAAGCATGCAGTCGGTGGTCCGAGATCTGAACATCGCGTTGCAGTCTGCGCGGGTGGGCCGACGCGGACCGCGAGTGTGCGCCGTGGACTTGCACTCGTACCAGGCGATGCGGGGATTATTTTGGTTCATGATGCGGCGCGACCCTTCGCCAGTGAAAACCTCTTTCGGGCAGTTATTAAAACCATTGAGGCGGGTGCTGACGGGTCGATACCTGGCTTGCCAGTTGTGGATACGGTCAAGGTGATTGAAGTAACCCATTCACCTTTTGTCGGATTAGCAGTTCCGCATGTTGTCACTACCCCCGATCGGGCGACCCTCGTAGCTGTGCAGACGCCGCAGGCTTTTAGTGCTGACATTCTGCGCAGGGCATATCTCAATGAGATTGATGGCACCGATGATTCCTCGCTGGTGGAGGCCGTTGGCGGTACCGTCATAGTCGTGCCCGGCGAAGCGAACAATCGAAAAATCACCCATCGCCAAGACTTGCTGTGGGCGCGTGACTTTCTTATGACAGGTCAGGCATAGACCATGGGCATTTCTGCTGTTCGCGTGGGTCAGGGTTTTGATATTCATCGTTTTAGCGATGATCCGTCGCGGGCGTTGATTTTGGGCGGTGTGCATTTTGTGGGGGAGCGTGGTCTTGAAGGCCATAGCGATGCTGATGTGATTGCCCACGCCTGTGCCGATGCTTTATTGGGAGCCGCTGGTCTCGGTGATATCGGCCAACACTTCGCCGACACTGATCCTGCGTGGAAAGATATCGATTCGCTTAAAATTCTGGATCAAGTCAGTGTCATGGTGCGCGCTCAAGGATGGCTGATTGGCAATATTGATTGCAGCGTGGTGTGCGAGCAACCAAAGTTGGCCCCGCGACGCGATGAGATGCAGGACAAGTTGTCAAAAACTGCTGGCACTACTGTGTCAGTCAAGGGGCGACGCGCCGAAGGTCTTGGCGCACTCGGCCGACAAGAAGGAATTGCTTGTTGGGCAGTCGCGGTACTTTTTCAAGTCGATCACAGGAGTGAAGTCTGATGGCAATTCGTAAGAGTCCAGCACCGCGCAAAAGCGCGAGCCCGCGTGCGTCAGCAAGTGGCAAAGGAAAAACGGCGGCAAAACCTGTGACACGGGCGCGACCCTCTTCAAAGGCTGTCACTGCTGGCAAAGGTAAAGTCGTGACACCTCGTGCGGTCTCAGTGAAAGGTCGTAACCCCGGTCCGTCAAGTCGCGGACCCCGAGTGGCTGATCCCCGCGGGGCGGCGCGCACAGGTGCTGTGCCGGCGGGTCCAATAAAGCCTGGCCGTGGATCGGGTCGTGGTACCGGTCGTGCGACTGGCGATAAGGATGATGATCTTGGCGGCACCCAAGTTGAAGGTCGCCAGGCTGTGCGCGAATTATTGATTGCTGGCCGCCGCCGTACTTTTGAAGTGTGGATCGCCGGCGACATGGACGCCAACGAAGTCATTGATGACATCAAGCAGTTAGCGCGCGCTAATCGGGTGCCAGTCGTTGAAGTCAGTCGTAAAAAACTGGAATACACCGCCCGCAGTGAAGCGCCCCAAGGCGTTTTAGCCCATGCTGAAGCACTTCCATCGGTGCCCATCGAAGCGATGTTGCGTCGTCGTCCTGGGAAGTCCCCATTCTTGGTGGCTGTTGATGGCGTGACGGATCCAGGAAACTTAGGAGCCTTGTTACGTTGCTGCGACGGGGCCGGGGTTGACGGAGTGATCTTGCCGCGCCATCGCAGTGTGCACATCACCCCGACGGTGGCTAAGGCCGCAGTCGGGGCAATTGAATATGTACCACTGTCAGTCGTGGGAGGGTTGCCAACAGCCCTCACTCGTATGCGGGAACTGGGTATTTGGGTCGTGGGTCTTGACGATGCTGCTGATAAGTCGCTGTTTGATCTCGGGGATTTGGCCTCAGAGGGGATCTGCTTGGTGGTCGGTGCTGAAGGTGCTGGTCTATCGCGCTTAGTCCGCGAGCGCTGTGACCTGATCGTCAGCATCCCGATGAAGGGTCGGCTGAGTTCTCTGAATGTTTCGGTGGCAGCCTCACTGGCGACCTATGAAGTCGCCCGTCATCGTCGCTAACCTGTCAAGGTCTCACAAGTGAGGCACGCCGGGTTAGCTCAGTGGTAGAGCAACCGCCTTGTAAGCGGTTGGTCGTGGGTTCAATCCCCACACCCGGCTCCAGACATCGTTAAATCAGGAGTTCGCGAACGCGGGCGACGAGGACCTCGAATGCGGCATCGTTGTGTCCACCTTCGGGAAAAATGACATCAGCGAAGCGTTTGCTGGGCTCAATGAATTGCTCGTGACTCGGTCGGACCGTCAATAGATACTGATTGATCACGCTGTCGTACGTGCGGCCACGATCTAAGACATCGCGACGCAAGCGACGCGTCAGCCGAATATCGGCAGGGGTGTCGACATAAATCTTGAGATCAAAGAGAGCTCGTAAGCGGGGTTCAATGAGCGCCAAAATCCCTTCAAAGACGACAATTCGCGAAGGTGTGATCTTTTCAACATGGGTTGATCGGTTGTGATCGGCATAATCGTAAACAGGAATATTGATCGACTCTCCAGCAATTAAAAGTTGCAATTGGTCGGTCATCAGGTCCCAATCGAAAGCATCGGGATGGTCGTAATTGGCGGCGGCCCTGACATCAAAAGGTTGATCGGTGCGCTCGATGTAGTAAGCGTCTTGGCGTATAAGGGCCAGTTTTTCCGAGCCGATGACTTCAACAAGTCTTTCTGCCACCGTCGTTTTGCCCGAGCAGGTTCCGCCTGCAACGCCTATGACAAAAGGCTTTGAGATGTTTTCCCTGCTCATACTGGGTCAGAATAGTCGCCTTGGACTCTTATAGCACCCTCTTGGGCCTTAGCCTGTTTTTGATGGTGCTTGTATTGGGGCACCTCCAACGGGCAGGCTTAGACAATGTCGTTAACAGAACGTGAACAAGCCATCCTCGATTTTGAGCGGTCTTGGTGGACCCAAGACGGTGTCAAAGACCTCATGTTGCGGGAACGGTTTCTCTGTTCCGCAGACGATTATTACAACGAATTGAACAGGCTGCTAGATACTGACGAAGCATTGGCGTACGATCCTCTTGTTGTTCGTCGTCTGCAGAGGGCGCGCGAGCGACGTCGTCGTATGCGTCTAGATGGCGCCGCGGAATCTGGAGGATTGCAGGCATGAACATTCAAGACGGATCATCTCAAGATCGAGGTTCCTCAAATGCGGGTAATGGTGTCAGCGTTTCCACCACCGTCAGTGTCGTCGTGGCGGCAATTGCTGTGCTCCTTGGGTTTTTGATACTGCGTGATATCAACCGTGATACATCGGACTCAGCGGCTAACCCAGCAGGAACGACGCTGGCACCGGGAGATTCTTCTGCACCAACATTGCCAGTTGCGACAACGCTTCCTACACGTACTGGTTTTAAAATCTTGGTGGCTAATGCATCGGGCATTACAGGTTCGGCTGGACAAATGTCAACCGCTCTGCAGTCAGAAAATTTCATTGTCACCCAACCAACTAACGCCGATGCAACTATTGGTAAGCAAAGCGTGACGATTGTTTATTATGTCGCTGGCTATGAAGGTGGCGCCACTGCGGTGGCCGACATTTTGGGCGGCGTACAGATTCAACCAGTGGCGACACCTGCACCCGTTGAAGGTGGATCGTTGGGAGAAGCGCAAGTTTTGGTTCTGCTTGGAACCGATCTCGCTGGCAAGTTGTTGCCAGGAGCATTGCCGGGTTCAACAACTGAGACAACAACAACTATTGCCGGCTGATTAGTTCACCACATAGTTTCGCAGTAGTTCCAAAGTTGCATGCTCAATGCACCACAATGGTTCATTCATGGCTTTTTCACGACCGTAGATGTCGCTGATTGCGAGCAATGGATTCGGGCGTATTAACGCATCGTCAGTGATCAGTTCAAAATCTATTGATCCCACGATGGCAGCAACGGGTTTGTTGAAGTGATGAGCGGTATCAATGACTCCGCCCACTACCTTGCCGTCATAACTGGTGTGATCAATTTGACCCTCACCGGTAATCACGAGATCTGCCTGTGCCACTCGATCATGCAGATTTGCTTCATCGGCGACCATCTCAAATCCGGGAATTAATTTTCCGCCGAGAGCGACCAAACCTCCCGCCAGTCCACCTGCTGCTCCTGCCCCTTCGATCTTTGAGACATCAACACCGTAATTTTCACGGTACATCTGGATTAATCGCTCGAGCCTTCCTGTGAGTAAACGCACTTGGCTCGCTGTGGCTCCTTTTTGCGGACCGAAAACAACTGCTGCGTCAACAAATTGAGTTGTCACATCACAGGCGATCAAAAAGTCAACTGCTTTCAATCGTGCCGGCGAGCGAATGGCGCGAATCGCTCCCAGCCCGCCGTCGGTTGTGGCCGAACCGCCGAGACATACGATGATGCGACGAGCACCGAGGTCAAGTGCTTTGTCGATGAGTTCTCCCGTTCCAGTTGTAGACGCTGCTACCGCATCATTATGTTGAGCATCGCCAACGATGGAGAGTCCTGAAGCTCGCGCCATTTCAATGACAGCAGTGTCTCCCTGAAATCTCCACTGAGCTTTGACAGGTTTGCCAAGTGGTCCGGTGACAACGGATTCACGGTTGGGACCACCGAGGACATCCAAGGTTCCCTCTCCACCATCAGCGAGGGCCACTTCATCGCATTCAATTCCAAGTTCCCAGCAGGCGTGGCCGATGGAACGCGCCACATCTTTGGCACTTGCGGTTCCTTTAAATTTGTCCACAGCAGCCAGAACTCGCACAGAAGCAGTCTGTCGCCTCTGTGACAGGGTTGCGGAATTATCAGTTGGGATATTCCTGACTTAATCGGTAGGGTTTGAGATATGTCCGTCACTGTGCGTATTCCAACTACCCTTCGACCACTTTCGGGTGGTGTCTCGACTGTGTCCGTTGAGGGCGCAACCCTTGGCGAGGTGTTGACCAATCTTGAGGCTATTCACCCCGGATTCAAAGAGCGTTTGTTCGATGACAACGGTGGCTTGCGCCGCTTTGTGAATCTTTTTGTGGCAGATGATGACGTGCGTTACTTGCAGGGTCTGGAGACGCCGGTGCCCGCTGGCGAAACCGTGAGCATCATTCCTGCTGTCGCTGGCGGCTGAAACGTCGTTTAGGCCGGGAGAAGTTCTAAGAACTCGCGGCGAAGTTTTGGTCCAATGGAAACTTCTGCTGGACGATTTTCGCGGTCTTGCCAGATCGCCAGAACTCGATTCATGACCTCGGAATCTTTCATCATCGCGTCAGGCGCAGTGAGAAGATTGAAGTTGCGGATGAAGGCACGAAAAACAACTGGGTCGTAACGTAATGCTGGCAACAGTCCTTCGCGCAATACCGAACGCATAAATGTTTTTGCATCGCCAGCGTCAACGTCGGGATCTTCACCTTTCAACAGAGATGCTGAGACGCGTCGCGCTTCGGCATCTTGTTCAACGGTGGATCGATACCACGGGATGATTTCTCGTTGCAACATTGCGTCATACTCAACTGCCAAGTCAAAAAGATTGTCGCTGTGTGCGGCGATGGCTTGGGTCATTAGATGTGCACCCCAGTAACCAGTTGAGCAGCCTCGTCCGTAGAGCGGGTTGGTGCAGATCACGGCATCTCCCACAGGCAACATCCCCAACACCAGTGGAATGCCATCGACGACATAATGGCGTTGACGATTCAACAAGCCGGCCATGGTGTACACCTCATCAGATAACGCCGTGGCACGACCATCGAGATATGGAGCAGTGGCCACAAGTTTGCGGGCCGCTTCATCAAAGACTGAAGGATCAGACAATTTCGTGCGCAACTCGTTGTCAGCGGTGGGTGTCGCGAGCGTGATTGAAAAAGTGTTGTTATCTCCGACGAACACTCCGTATTTGATGTAGCCGAGATCTCCACCGATCGGACCACTGCGCGGGGGATACATGGCGCCCGGTTGCAAGCGATAAAAACGCGAGGCATAAACGATGCCGGTTTCTTCAACTTCTTCTTGAACGGGTCCCGCACCGATGTCATTCAGCCAATCGGGTACTGACGAACGGCGACCACCGGCCACGACCACGAGATCGCCAGCGAGAGTGGAGCCGTTCTCCAAAGTGACGCCAGTGATTTGTTTGCGGCCCGAAGCGTCATCAATCGTGTGGGTGAAGCCATTGACCCCGATACCAGTCTTGAAGATGACGCGACCCTCATCAAGTACGACACGGCGCAGCACCCACTCAAAGGTCGTGCGTCGGCAGGTGAGCATGCTTAATTCGGCATCTTCAGCTTCAGGTACAAAGCCGACCATCGTTGGTGGAAGATCATCACCAAACTTGATTTCGGTTGCTCCCGCCTCAAACAATTTCTCGAGAACGTCTGGTTCGTTCTGTCGGAGTAAAGAAACCAGACGCGCTAAAAAGGCGTGGCTATGGCGAACCTGTGGCGCTCCGCGCCTATCCCAATCGAAGGCAGCATCGGCATTCTCGGGCATCGGAGTGTCGTCTCGCTCCAAAACCGTGACTTGATGGCCTGCTCGGCTCAATTTTAGGGCTGTGGATAAACCAGCAACCCCACCTCCGACAACGACAACATGCATATCGCAGGATAAACCGAGGAAGCGTTTTATGCCCTACCAGCAACGGATTACCTGAGCGGAAGAGCAATTTAAGGGGTCAAAGTCGGGTGTTCGGTTGTCGCATTAGCACTCGCCCCCGTAGAGTGCTAGCACTTGTTCGGAGTCAGTGCGAGCGAGTCCAGATTTAATATCCGTAACCCAAACGCCCCTCAAGGAGATCCACATGGCGAAGTTGATTGCATTCGATGAGCAGGCCCGCAGAGGTCTAGAAGCTGGTATGAACAAGCTTGCTGACGCAGTGCGCGTCACGCTTGGACCAAAAGGTCGCAACGTTGTTTTGGAGAAGAAGTGGGGCGCCCCCACGATCACCAATGACGGCGTATCCATCGCCAAGGAAATTGATCTTGAGGATCCTTACGAAAAGATTGGCGCCGAACTAGTCAAAGAAGTCGCCAAGAAGACCGATGACGTAGCCGGTGACGGCACGACGACAGCCACGGTGTTGGCTTGGGCAATGGTGCGCGAAGGTTTGCGCAACGTGGCTGCTGGTGCCAACCCAATGAGCCTCAAGAAGGGCATCGAAGCCGCCGTTGTGGCTGCTTTGGCTTCCATCAAAGAACTCTCCAAAGAAGTTGACAACAAAGAGCAGATCGCTCAGGTTGCTTCAATTTCGGCTGCTGATACTGAAATCGGCACGATGATTTCTGACGCCATTGACAAGGTTGGCAAAGACGGAGTGATCACCGTCGAAGAAAGTCAGACCTTCGGTATGGAGATGGATCTCGTTGAAGGAATGCGTTTCGACAAGGGCTATATCTCGCCCTACTTCGTGACTGACCCTGAGCGGATGGAAGTTGTTTTTGAAGACCCATACATCTTGTTGGTGTCTTCGAAGATCTCTACCGTCCGTGACATGTTGCCAATCTTGGAAAAGGTCATGCAAACAGGTCGTCCTTTGGTGATCATCGCCGAAGATGTTGACGGAGAAGGACTTGCCACATTGGTGGTTAACAAGATTCGTGGCACCTTCAAGTCAGTCGCTGTCAAGGCTCCTGGTTTTGGTGAGCGCCGCAAGGCCATGCTGCAGGACATTGCCATCCTCACCGGTGGTCAGGTCATCAGCGAAGAAGTTGGCTTGAAGTTGGAAACCGCAACCCTTGATCTTTTGGGTAAAGCCAAAAAGATGATCATCACCAAAGACGAGACCACATTGGTTGAAGGTGCTGGCGATGATGGCGACATTAAGGGTCGCATCAATCAGATCAAGGCTGAAATTGAAAACACTGATTCTGATTACGACCGTGAAAAATTACAAGAGCGTCTTGCCAAGTTGTCCGGTGGCGTTGCTGTCCTCAAGGTTGGTGCAGCCACTGAAGTCGAGTTGAAAGAAAAGAAGCACCGCATTGAAGACGCAGTCAGCACCACGAAGGCTGCGATTGAAGAAGGCGTCGTACCTGGCGGCGGAGTTGCTTTGCTTCGTTCACAGGCTGCCGTGCTTGCGTGTGCTGCGTCGCTTTCGGGTGATGAAGCCACTGGTGCCCGACTGGTTGCCAAGGCTCTTGAAGCTCCTCTCAAGCAGATCGCTGAGAACGCTGGTATGGAGGGTGGAGTAGTCGTTGAGCGAGTTCGCAACCTGACTGGTTCAAACGGCCTCAATGCTGCCACTGGCGATTATGTTGACCTCGTCGCAATCGGCGTCATTGACGCTGCCAAAGTAACTCGTTCAGCACTGCAGAACGCCGCATCCATTGCTGCGTTGTTCCTCACGACCGAGTGTGTTATTGCTGACAAGCCTGAGAAGGATGACCACGCCGCTCACGGCGGTGGCATGGAAGATTACTAATCCATCTCAAAAAGTGAACCAAATGAATCAAGTAGTTGCTCAGAGCCCCAAGGAAACTTGGGGCTCTGTCGCGCTCGTGACATGTACCGAGGCACTTGGTTTTGATTACGACATGCAACTACTGCTTGAAGCTGTCACCGCTCAAGGCCTTTTGGTTGATGAAGTGTCTTGGGATGATGAGACGATTGATTGGTCATCATTTGATCTTGTCGTGATTCGTAGTACCTGGGATTATCACCGCCGATATCAGCAGTTCATGAAATGGGTGACTGATGTTTCTTCAGTGACTACATTGCGTAATTCCCAAGAAGTGATTCGTTGGAATACAGATAAGCACTACTTGAGCGAGATTGAAAAATCTGGCTTGCCCGTAGTGCCGACTGCTTTTGCCACCTCAAGCACTGACAATTGGTTGGCCGAGTTGGAGAGGCTGATACTTCTTGGTGATGTCGTGGTCAAGCCGACGATTAGCGCGGGGAGCAACGACACTGAACGACATTCTTCAATTGAATCTGCCTCAGTGCACATCTCTAGTTTGCTGAGCGCTGGGCGAGCCGTGATGTTGCAGCCTTACCTGATTGGTATTGAGAGTGAAGATGAAACGGGTTTAGTGTTTCTTGATGGCATCTATTCGCATGCATTCGCTAAGGGAGCGTTGCTAGCCTCAGAAAGAAATATGTCTGGTGGCCTCTATGCCGAAGAACGTATTGCCTCGCGTGAAGCCACAAGCGAGCAACTACTCATTGGGGAAAGAACAATCAACTGGTTGACCCAGTGCTTCGGAAGATTGTTGTATGCCCGTGTTGATCTAGCCCCAGGTTCTGCAGGGCCGACGATTATGGAAATTGAACTCACCGAGCCGTCACTGTATTTGGCGTTACATCCAGCAGCAGCTGAACAATTAGCAAAGAACATATCCCACGAGATGTCCACGGATCATCGTTTGTAAAAAAGTCCTTGAGGTATCGGAGATCGGCTACCTTGCATGCGCCGATCAGTTGCTGCGAACCGTAGTCTTTGCCCTGTGGCTCGCAAACGCACTGACCAAATACTTGTCGTCAAGATTGGTAAAGATGCACAGCGTCGCGCTCCTGATGACTTGGTCGTTGAAGAACCGATGTCTATTCAGCTAGACGGTCATTTAGTGGCGACCACGATGCGCACACCTGGTCACGATTATGAATTAGCCGTTGGTTTTTGCCATGCTGATGGCCTGTTGGCAGGAGCACCAATACTCACCGTGCGTTACTGCGCTAACGGGTCGGCCGTTGAGAGTGAGTTCAACATCGTGACTGTGGAGACTGGTGGTTTGGCGCCCGTACCAACACCACGACTGGGAACGACGTCATCAAGTTGTGGTCTGTGTGGTTCACAATCGCTCGATGAATTGACTGATCGCTTGTCTCCCTTGTCGGGCGATTCATTGGTTGTCTTTGAACCAGAATTAATTTTGCAAATTCCTCAGCGTGTGCAATCTTCACAGCAGTTATTTGCGTTGACTGGGGCTGTGCATGCCGCTGCGACTTTTGACAGCGAGGGAAATATTCTTCTCGTTCGTGAGGATGTTGGGCGCCATAATGCGGTTGACAAGGTAGTTGGCAAACTTTTGCTTGATGGTCAGATTCCCGCTCACTCTCTTGGGCTTTTTGTTTCTGGTCGGGCCAGTTTTGAGATGGTCCAGAAAGCATGGGCGGCCGGCTTTGGAACCTTGGTCTCGGTGAGTGCGCCAACCTCGCTCGCCGTACAGACCGCTCGTCGCGCCGGCATCTCGTTATATGGCTTTGTGCGAGATGGCTCAGCCGTCCGCTATAGCCCCGCCTGACTTCGCAGGTAGGGTTTTGGCTATGAGTGATCACGCCCAAGCCCCCGTACCCGGCCCCGCCGAAGATGGCTCTATGAGCCCCAGCGTTGGATTGTGTGTTATCCACCTTTTCGTCAAGCCGACACCGTTGTTTGAGGCTGAAGATTTGATTGCCGCGGTGAAGCATGCGCAGGCGGACGGTCTGCAGGTCATCTGTGTCTCAATGCTCGGTCATAAAGCCGATGCAGCGATCATGGCCTTGACTAAAGATTGGCGTTTACTGCGCAAATTGCAAACTGCCATTCAAAATGCGGGACTTGATGTCGTTGATAGTTACGTGTCGATGACTGAAGTGAGTGAATACGCCGCAGGGATGCCTGAGGCGATGCTGGCTCCGCGTCTCTACCCGCAACTTCCGCCCGAAGGAAAATTGGCTTGGTGCTTTTACCCAATGAGCAAGAGTCGCGTTCAGGATGCGAACTGGTTCACTTTGCCCTTTGAACGTCGCAAAGAATTAATGCACGAACATGGCACGAGTGGACGAAAGTTCGCGGGACGCATTGTCCAATTGATTACGGGTTCGTCGGGTGTGGACGATTTTGAATGGGGCGTGACTTTATTTGCCAATCGTCCTGATGATCTCAAAGAAGTTGTCTACACAATGCGCTTTGACGAGGCATCGGCTGTTTATGCCGAATTCGGTACCTTCTATGTCGGGACCGTGACCGAGGTCGGCGAATTAGCCAGCCTTTTATAGATTCTCGCTTTGTTACGGAGCACTCATCACATCGAGCGGACCCTTGTAGGCGCTCAGACCATTGTTGCCAAAACCAAATGTGAGAAATGAGGCCCGTGAAGGATCGCCATTTGGATCAAGATCAAGTTGCCCAGTTGATCCGTTGTAGTCAATGTTGAGTTTGGCTTTGAGGAGAGCAAGACATGTGGGGAAATCTCCGCACCCTGACCCTCCACGGCTTGTGATGATGACCTGGGACATGATCGCAATGGCGTTGTCGCTTCCTGCAGCGATTGATCCCAGAGTCAAGAGATTGACGCAATCAACGATTGCTGCGGAGAATGCAATGTGTTCTGCTGAAGTTTTTCCTACACCTGCAAAGGCATTAGCTGCCACGCCAATGATGTTGCGGCGAATTGATGAATTGAGATTCTCGTTTGTAGAAAGATCGGCAGCGGAGAGAGGGTCATTGACGACGATCTGATGGGTTGAATTGGCCATCACCAAACTGTTGAGGAAGCGCGCTCCACTTTCGCTGTCACCAATGAGTGTGATGACTCCCTTGGATTGTGCAGAGAGTTCTTCAGCCAAAGATGAGTAGTCACTGTTAGCAGGAGCAAACGCCGTTTCAAAGGTCACAGAGATACCTCGAACGAGCAGTGCTCGGCGAAGTTCAACAACAAAGTCACGACCATATGAATCATCTGGGTAGGCAATACTTGTTTCAGTGATTCCGGTCTGTGCGACCAACCGTGCCATGGCCTGAGCGAGAAGGCCGTCAGAGGGAGTCGTGCGGATAAATAGGCCTTCATCGGGAAATGAAGCCAGGGAAATAGCCGTAGCGCTAGGTGAGCAGGTGCCGATATTGCTCTCCATGAGTCGCGGTAGAACGGAAAGCGTTATTGGGGAGGAAAGTGGTCCAATCAAGACATCGATACCGTCATTGGCGAGGAAGTTGTCGATAGAAGTCAGTGCTGAGGCGGCATCTGCGCCTTCATCTCGCACGATCATTTCGACATCCTGGCCCATCACGCCTCCGTTGGCATTGACAAGATCGATCGCTGCTTGAGCAATGGCAATCAGCGGTTCACCGATCGCTGCTCCTGGGCCAGACTGCGGTATGAGCAAACCAATGCGCAGAATCCCATCTGAAGTTTGGGGAGCAACCGAGGTCGCTAGATCGGGAACACTGTCTGGGGCGGGAACAGACGATGATCCACTGCACGCAGCGAGCAGAAGCACGATGCCGGTCAATGTCGCGGTGGTCAGAGAACGTGGTGCCAATAAAGCCATACTCAGAACTCTACGGCTCAGTCGGGGTTGACGGAGGTTGTCTGGATGTTCAGGGAGGCGATGATGCAATAAGTAATTCGCTGGCATGTTGGACTTGTTCGGCCACTAGTTCTTGTTCATAGCGTTCAAGGGTCCCAAGGGCGATAGCCGAAGCAAGTTCAATGCGAAATTGCACTTCTGAAGCAGGCCCATCGCCGTAGCCGAGACCGGCTGGCTTACCACCCGTTGTCATTGCAAAAATCGTGATGCCTCCCGGTAAATGTGAGCAGCCCATCATTTTGTCAAAACGCCACTCATGGGCACGTTTACTGCCAGCGAACATGATGCGTGTATTAGTAACCAAAGCGTGACCATCATCGGTGCGGTTGATTGATTCTGCGCCTTGAGTGATTTTTCCACCCGTGCGTCCCGTATTCAAGCGCACCCGTCCGAAAATCGGAAATGAGACGCCTCCGTATCCACCGCTGTATTGCGTGGGGGCTTTGACATTTTCTAGATACGCAACGCCCTGCAGATAGGCGATCGGGAACTCCCCACTTTTGAGCATGAAACCGTAATCATTGGTATCCACAAACTGCTCGTGGATTTTACCATGACGACAGTCGTCAACGACCTTCAGCATCACTTCTAGGGCAGCCGAATTCTTCTGCCACTCGGCCAGTGCTGCGGCTGACTTTGTCGCTGCAGCCTGAGCAACCTTGAGTTGGGCTTTTTTCTTCCGTTCAGCAAAGAATCCCATACATCCCACCATAGACCCACGGTGTGACACCCTTTATCCGCTTGGTGGGAAGTGGTGCAAACCCTGCTTGCATAAGGGTGTGGACGATTATTCAGCGCGGTTGTTGCAGGTCACAAAAGAAGTCGTGGATGCTTGGACCCTGCGCCTATTACAAGGCACGGTGATCACTCGAGGGTCAGCACGGCCATTGACATCTGAGATGTGTGATGAAGTGACGACCTCGGTACGACAGGAAGTGACAGTGAGTTTGAGCGAGTTACTGAAAACAGATGTTCTTGCGCAGCGAGTCAATCCATTGACTATCTTTCGTTCAGCCACGCAACCAATAACCGATGCCCTGTTAGCCATCGGTGTGCCATCAGTTCAGCGGGATGAATTTAACGTGCGCTCATTTCCACTTGACGTGTTTGCTCTGTGCCCGGCGACTTGGGGCGATATTGATGAGCGATTGATTGAGCCTGGCCTTGAGTGGGGCGCTTTCAAGGCTGCCAGCGTGATCATGCACCACAAAACTGTGTGACCTGCGACTCGGACCTGTGCCCAATGTGTCTTGGAGTGACAAGACATTTGGCGCAGGATCAGGTTGAGTGAGAGTGTGCGAAGTGATCAGCGGCAGTCTTGGAGAAAAGTAGCCACGGTGCTATCCGTGGTCTTATTTCTGAGCGTCGTTGCATCATGTCAGATCGCTAATCCAAAGTCGTTTGAACGGCTGCAACTGTCGCAGATACCCACATCTCAGCCGTCATTTTCTTTGTCCTATGGAACAGACAGGCAGCAGAGTCTTGACGTCTATAAACCTTACGGTTGGAACAAAAATGACTCGCGTCCAGTGGTTGTTCACGTTCACGGCGGCGGTTGGAATGGCGGTCAGCGGGCCGATGTTTCGGCGTCAATGAAAACTCAACTGCTCCGTGGTTGGGTAGTTATTTCGGTGGATTACCGCTTGGCGCCGAGGGTGCGCTTTCCCGAGCCGATTCGTGATATCGACCGAGCAATTCGTTTCGTGAGATCACAGGCTGCAAACTTGGGTATTGATCCCAAACGATTGATCCTCAGCGGGCATTCTGCAGGTGGGCACTTGGCGATGATGCAAGCCATGGGTAATGCGCAAGCAGTTTTTGTTTCACCGAATCTTCCACCAGAGTTAGCCGCACAATCCAGTCGACCGAGTGCAGTCGTGGCTCTTGGCGCTCCCATGGATCTCAACGCGTGGGTTAATGATGGCTGGGAAGCGATTCCCAATGTGCTCAATCTTTTTCTCAATTGCCCATCAAAGAAAACCACGACGATGAACTGTTCAAGCGAGCGTTTAGCGACGGCATCGGTGAATGATCTCATTGACCCAAGTGACCCACCAATGTATTTGGGTCATGGTGTTGACGACCCGATTGTCGGTGTCGAACAGGTCTTTATCATCTCCAACCTCGTCGTAAACCAAGGCATGGCAAGCAGAGTAAAGGTTGATGTTGTGGACTCGGGACCCATGGACGCCCGCCAGCATTACCCCGACATGGGGCTCAACCTGAATGCCCTGAATAGCTTTTTGGACTTAGCAATCACTGGGCAGATGGGCTAACTGCTCCTGCGTCAGACAGACTGTAGGTATGCAGCGCCGTCAGCAAGTACTCGCCGACTCGAATTTGCGTGGAGTTCGACTGACCCGATCTCTCTGTCAAGCCACCGATGAGTGGTTGCAATCGGTTTGGCAGTCGGCCAACGAAGCGGTGACGATTTCCAAGCGAGTGGCCTTAGTCGCCGTTGGTGGTTACGGTCGGGGGGAACTGGCCCCGTTTAGCGATCTTGATGTGATGTTGATTCACGACGGCGCAAAAAATATTGATGACTTGGCAGCCAAGATTTGGTATCCCATTTGGGACTCAGGAATAAAATTGGGACATTCTGTGTGCACGGTCAAGCAAGCAGTCGAACTTGCCAAGTCAGAACTTGATGCGGCGACTGCGCTGCTGAGTGTTCGTTGTCTAGCCGGCGACTCAACCCTTGCTGATGAACTTAACGTTGCGGGTATCAAGGCATGGAAAGCGAGTTCATCGGTGCGGCTTCCAGAGTTAATGCGGCGCGTGCGCGAACGGCAACTCGAACATGGCGAGGTTGCTTTCTTGTTGGAGCCAAATCTTAAAGAGGGATACGGAGGGTTACGCGATATCCACGCCTTGTCATGGGCGCAAGCAGCGGGCGTCTCAATCACACCTGCAGATCGTGACACGCTTGACGCGGGTCGTGATGTCTTGATGGCCGTACGCGTGGCATTGCACCGTCAGATGGGCCGCGCAGTGGAAGTGATGCATCTAGAGGACCAAGACGCGCTGGCACCATTATGCGGCTATCGCAATGCGGATGATCTGGTGGCAGCATTATCGAACGCTGCTCGTGCCGTCGCATGGGTCGGTGATGAAGTATGGGCCCGCATAGCTTCTGCTAAAGCAAAGTCAATCCCCGATCAACACCTTGCGCCAGGTGTCATTTTGCATGATGGAGAGATTCACCTTGATGAAACGGTGGACCCCTCAAGCGATCCAACACTTCTTTTACGTGTAGCCGCTGCAGCAGCGCGATATAAAACGCGCATTGATCGACCGACTTTGGATCGTCTCGCAGAGTTTTCGGCGCCCATGCCGTCTCCATGGCCCGTTGGGGCGATTGATGACTTTGTTGGACTTTTATTGACTGGTCACGATGCGATTCCAGTTTTGGAAGCCCTTGATCAGCGTGGGCTGTGGGTCAAAGTACTTCCCGAGTGGGCACCGAATCGGAGTAAACCGCAACGCAACGCATATCACCGCTTCACGGTAGATCGTCATTTGTGGGAGGCCACTGCCAATGCTGCAAGTTGGGCTGATCGTGTGGCACGGCCTGACTTATTAGTACTCGGTGCTCTCTTCCACGACATTGGTAAGGGATACCCTGGCGATCACACTGAAGTTGGTGTCGTGATGGTTGAGCGAATGGGCCCACGTCTTGGACTGAATAACGATGACACGCAGATTTTGTGTTCAATGGTAAAAAATCATTTGTTGTTACCCGATGTCGCAACACGTCGTGATCTTGCTGACAGCGCCACGATCATGATGGTCGCTGAGGAAGTGAAAACTTCATTAGTGCTTGATTTGCTTCATGGTTTGACCGAAGCCGACAGTCTGGCGACAGGCACTTCGGCGTGGGGATCTTGGAAAGCTGAACTAGTCAGCGATCTAGTGCGACGCGTGCATCTGGTTCTTGGTGGTGCTGGTGTTGAAGATGCGCAATGGCGCTTATTCCCTGACGCAGAAGTTCTTGAAATGATGGCAGGTGGTGTTGTGACCTTCGGTGTCTCTGATGATTCGGTGACGGTTGTCAGTCCTGACCGTCCTGGAACATTTAGTCGTGTGGCGGGAGTTTTGGCACTTCATGGTCTCAGCGTTTTGGGTGCACAGGCACATTCTGATGAACAGGGTATGGCTGCCTCGCAATTTCGAGTTGTTGTGCCGGCGCACGGCCCCATTGAGTGGGCGCCAGTGATCACAAATCTCACCCGAGCCTTGAATGGCGAATTGGCTCTTGAGTCGCGTCTTGCCGAACGTGCCAAAACGTATCGGCGCAAACGTCGTTCTGCAGGAGAACTGGCTCCAGCGCGGGTTACATTTTTTGATGAAGCCTCCTCTAATGCAACCGTCATTGAAGTACGTGCTCCTGACCAGCACGGTATTTTGCATCGTGTCACTAAAGCCATGGCCGATGTCGGTCTAGATATTCGACATGCCACCGTGCAGACCATTGGTGACGAAGTGGTCGACGCTTTTTATGTGCGGACTGCTTCGGGGACGAAACTCACTGATCAATTTCATCGTCAAGAAGTTGAACGGGCGATTCTTTTCACTTTGTCAGTTTGATGCGATAGTTTCTTGAGATGAGTGATGCTAATCCATCCGACTTCACACGTGATTTAGTCCGCTGGAGTGAAGCCCTCGCGGGTATCGCCCGCACTGGCATTGGCTTCACACAAAACTTGTATGAGCGTGAACGTTACGAAGAAGTTCTTCATGTTGCCGCTGATATCAAAGCCGCCGCCGATGAGGCCCTTGAGGTTCGTCGTGAACAGGATCACTTTGTGCAGGAATGGATGGAGTCGGTTGGTGAAGGGGTCCCAGGCTATGTCACCCCGAAAATTGCAGTTGGGGCGATTGTCGGAAATGATGCTGGTGAAATTTTGTTAGTCCGTCGTCCAGATTCGGGAGTTTGGCTCTACCCAACTGGCTGGGCTGACGTGGGTTACTCGGCAAGTGAAGTGGCGATGAAAGAAGTGCATGAAGAAACTGGCATTGAGTGTGAACCAGTGCAGTTGCTCGGCGTTGTGGATGGTCAGCGAATGGGCTTCAGTCGGTTTGGAATGTACATGCTGTTATTTCACTGCCGTCCCGTTGGGGGTTCATTGCAAGGCCATCCACTTGAGACGAGTGGTGTTGGATGGTTTGCCGCTGATGCACTACCAGACCCAACGGCTGGAGCGGACTGGTGGGGACCGATGGCATTTGCAGCAATCAACGGTCAATCGGGTGTCGCTAGTTTTGACGTGCCGCGCGATCCCGTGTGGCGAAAAACTTGATCTAGTCCTCAGACTGACTTCGTAAGAAGCGTTCAACTTCTTCCATCAAAGCATCGCTGTCTACCGGCTCATCGGGGAGCGGACCGCTCATCGGTGGAGCATCGTCCATGCCATCAAAGCGTAATTGATCCGGGGAAACACCGAAGAGGGTGTCATCGTCATCGTCGTACTCATCTTCATCTTCGTCGTAATCATCGTCATCGCCAGAATTTTCTAAACGTTCGATGTAACGGCTCATTGATGGATCACTACTAATGATCTCGTCAATTTGTTCTTCATAAATTTCGGATTGAGCGTCGAGTTTCATGGTCGGTGAGTCGCAACCGACAATTTCTGCCAATCGTTCAATCAAGGCTGCTGCGGCCTTGGGTGATGGCACCTGTGCGGCATAGGCGGGCACAGCTGCCCACAGCGAAGCCGTTGAAAAGCCTGCTGTGTGTGCTGCATCGTTGAGAACACCAACGATGCCCGTCGGTCCTTCGTAACGACTGCGTTGTAAATCGTGAAGGTCAATCAAGTTTTGATCAGTTGCGGTACCAAGAACTTGGGTACTACGTCGATGAGGGACATCGGCGAGGAGGGCGCCAAGGGAAACAAACGAGGAAGCCTTGTATTCCTCGGCGACACCAATGATTTGCTGACAGAACAATTTCCATCGCAAGGCTGGTTCGGGACCGAGCACCAAGATGAGATCCACATCACCACTAGTGACACTCCACAAACTCACAGTCGGCCACACGATGTGTCGAGCCGAATCATTGTCGAGCCTGACATGTGGACGGATTGTCGCGAAGTCAGTGAACTCTTCGGGATTAATTTCGGCGAGAGGTGCTGCTCCCATGGTTTCGACAAGATGTTTAACAGCGGTGCTGGCTGCATCGGCAGCATCATTCCAACCGGTGAAGGCAGCGATGACGTGGGGGCGACTCAACTCTGGTCGACGGATCCAACGGATGTGTTCTAGATCAGCCATTACCTTTCACGCTATCGCCCAAAACTCATGGCGAATTGCTCATCGTCACACCAGTTTTGCCAGATTTCTACAGTTGTGGTCGGACAATGAATTGTAGAAAACCGCCGTCGCCCGAAACCTCAGCCACGAGACTGCTGTCGTACACATCGTTCGGACCCTGCATCAGGTCATTTTCTGTGGCGCCTGGTGCGGTGGTCACCAAAGTCCAGGCTTGACGCTTGTAGGTGAGATTTTGTGGGTGTAAACGATGGGCTTCTTTCCACCAAGAAACGGCTGCATCTTGACTCACGGTTTTGCGCAGGTAATCACCCAATTCGAAGCAGGCAGTTGCGCGGGCTTCATTATCGGATCGAGGCTGGCTACGTGTGACAACCTCGTCGGCGCTCAGAGCGAAGGGTGAAGTTGCGCCATTTTTTGCCCAATCAATGATGGCTGCCCGATAAGCCTCGGCATCGTCGGGAATGTCTTTGACGGCATGGAGCATTTTGTCCAAAGCTTCAGGCAGTCCTTCTGGTATTTCCATATCGCGCATTGGGTTGCGTTCGATGGAAGCCCCTTCTGCTGGACGAACCAAAACGCCGTCTTCGTTAATCCATACCGCCATCGGAATATTGGTGAAACCAAAAAGTGGATTCGTGGCGTGCAAGGTATCAACAACACTTGGGTGAGTTGCTTGACCAAGTTCATGCCACGGCCGTGCATGTTCAGCGTTGATGTCAAGAGCGACAGTAACGACGGTTGCGCCGTATTGTGCGATTTCTAAGTTCAGTGCTTGCCACCCGGGCAAGCTTGAGCGACAGCCTCAATAACTGGACCAGGCAACAAGGATTACCTTTTTACCTCGCAGAGATGAGAGGCGAAATGGGGAGCCATCAAAGTTCATCAATTCAGGATCGGCAGCGACAGCAGTATTCAGCGATTTTCCGCTGAGAGTCGCAGGGCCGAGTGACCACACGCCATGATCGGCATCCTCAACAAGTGGCATACCTAATCGTGCGGCAGCAATGGCAACATCCAACGAACCGTCGGCACTCAGGGCTCCAGGCGCTGGCACGCAGATCTCGCCTCGACATAGACCTTCGGGCTTGGGCTCCCAGCCAGTTGCTTGAGCGAATTCACGAGTAGTTGTTCGAAGTTCGGTAAGGATCACGGTGTCAGTCTGCCACGAGATAGCGCTTGATTTACGACTTAGCCGCAGCTTCGGCAAGTTCGTGTGGTCCCGATCCTGGGTAACCCTTGAAGTTGCGAACAAACTGCGACCAGGGAGTAAGCATGGCGATGAGGTGATCAAAATCATCACCGATCTTGTTGATCGCAGCATGCATTTGTTCATCGGTGCGAACCTCGACCTGTTCGCGTAGTTCGCGCCCAAGTTGTGTAAACCCGCCGTCACTTATGAGGCCGCGCTCTTCAAGGCGATTTATGGCTGCGCTGTAGTCATCTTCACTCCAGGCGCGAGTGCGGCTATATGACTTGAGTGGAAGACCCCAAAATAGTTCGGTGAGTAATCCGATTTCAGTGGCGTCGAGACCTGCAGAAATCCACGCCGCAGTATGCGAGTCGCCACGATATTCGCGCAACATGTCTCCAAAGTGCCAGACAGCACCGAGGTCAGTCTCAGGAATGGTTTGGCTGAGCGTTCCAGCGAAGAGCGGACGACCTTCGGGGCGTAAAACACTCACGGCACGTTCCAAGATTGGCCGCGCCCGATTGACTCCACCTGGTTTGGCTCCGAGAATGCGCTCTAGTTGTCCGATCGCGCCGTTGCGTCGCGCTGCACAGATGGTCGCCGCATCAGTGATTTGCCAACCAGCGGTCACGGCAGAGATGACAACTTGCGGATTGAAAACTGCGAAGGCTGCTGCCACGACTTCGCCAGGGACTTGACCCATGAGTGAGCCACGGCTGGTGAAATAAGCAACACTTTGCGGGAGAGCGACACCGTTCATATCGCCCGGGCTGGGCTCGAAGCCGAGAGCCACATAGTTAGCGTGGCATTCCGGCGAAAAATAGACTTGCCCGATGACTGGTTCGAGTGCAGCGCCGAGTGCACGAGCCTTTGTTGAGAGTTCACGTGAATCCATGGGCTTACCGTAGAACGCAAGCAACCTAGACTCGTTACCGTGAGCGTTCAGATCGAAATATGTGAAGTAGTGGACGATGACACTGTGCAGGCATTTGCGTTGTTGATGCCGCAGTTGTCAACAACAAACCCAGCTCCGAGTCGCTCAGAGTTAGAGGCATTGGTGAAGTCCGAGGCTTCGACATTGTTCTTGGCGAAACTTGATGGGCGAATTGTCGGCTCGCTGACTCTTGCCATGTTTCGTATTCCGACTGGGGTGCGGGCATGGATTGAAGATGTCGTGGTTGATGATTCGGCACGTGGGCACGGTGCAGGCGAAGCCCTCAATCGAGCAGCGCTTGATTTTGCAAAAGCCAATGGGGCGATCACAGTAGATTTAACCTCGCGTCCGTCGCGTGAGGCTGCAAATCGTTTGTATCAACGCATGGGCTTCAAACTTCGTGAGTCAAACCTGTATCGCTACGAACTGGATGGTTGATGAAATGGCGAAGTTAAATAGGGGTCGATTTTCAGCCGATGTCGGCGCCGATGGAAAAGTTTTGTTTCTTATCGGGATGCGGTTCAACCAACTCTGGAAGTTCTGGAAATGGATTCCGGTGTTCAACGCCATGCCGCGCATGTTGATTGAATTACAAAAGAATCCGTCGCTCGGCCTTGTTGGCAAACCGCGTACATATCTCTCGGGGCGCACAATTTTGGTGCTGCAGTACTGGGAATCATTTGAAAAACTTGAGGAGTATTCAAGGGCTGCCGACAATGCTCATCTTCCAGCGTGGCGCGCATTCAATAAAAACATCCGCGATAACGGTTCAGTAGGTATTTATCACGAAACGATTTTGTTGTCTGACTCGACAGTTGAAACCGTTTACGGGAACATGCCCCCATTTGGACTTTCTGCTGTAACGGGAGCCGTCCCTGCTGGTAAGCGTGGACAAACTGCGAAGGCTCGTATGACAGGAAAATCAGATGACCAGCCAATTTTGGAACCATACTGAGGCATGACGGACAAATAGTAAGCTGACGGGATGTCTTCTTTAAGAATTCGCCTGTAGATAAAATTTCAGGGAAATTTCAGTCCGAGAGCTTCATGGGTGTCTGCACCAGCAAGTGCGTCTGCCGTTAGATTTTGTGAATACTGAAAGTTCATGACGGCTCGCATTGTGTTCGGTCCATAACTGCCGTCAGCACTGTCATTAAGAAAACCCTCGTTGATCAGCGCAGTCTGAAGGGACTTAACTCGGTTTCCGACATCGCCGAATTTCAGTTGTCCTTGGGCTTTTTCAGGATGGTAGGCCTTGTCGGTTTCATCGCAGGGATAACCAGCAACAATGATCTGCAGCGAAGTCAAGACATCCGTTTCAGGTGATTGTCCGTAGGAGTCGTCCTTTGAATAACAGTAAACATACAAAGCGTCAGCCGATTTCCATACTCCATCTTCCGCGTGAAACGGAGTGACACCTTCACATTCTCCACACGGCTCGTAATAGGTGATCATCCAGTCACCCAAGCATTCCAAGAGAACAAGTCCAGTTACATCTTCATCGGGGCTCAGGGCAGCAAGATCACATTCTGGTTGTGATACCGACGGGACAACAGTTGTAGGTATTTCATCGGGGCTGGTCGTTGACGCTGCGATCGTGCTGTCACTGAGCGCTGGCAAATCTTCGGTATTTGACCCACCACCGATTGAACATGCTGTCAGCAGTGAAGTGATCAGTAGTGCGCCCATTCTGATTTTCATCATGGTTCCTCAATCAGTCTGTGTTGTTGTGACTGTAACAAAAAACAGGGCAAGAAATTCCTGATGTCGAAGCAGATGCGCCCCATCCGTCAGTAAAAACCAAGGATGTGCTTACTGGAATTGGAAATGCTCTGCCCTTCTTGCGAGAATAGAGGAGGTTAGTAGCGAGAAAAGGCGAAGTCACCATGGCTCATGATGAGATCTACACGGAGAATCTTTCAATTGATCAATTGAGAGAGAAATATCAAGCCGAGCGTCAGAAACGACTTCGCTCTGATGGAGTAGCGCAATACAAAGAACTAGTTGGTGACTACGAGGAATTTGATCGTGATCCATATGTGGAACCAGGTTTTACCCGTGACGCTGTTATTGAAGAGGTTGATGTCGTCATCGTTGGCGGTGGTTTTGGGGGAATGATCGCTGCGGCCAATCTGACCAAGGCGGGAATCACTAATTTCCGCATTGTCGAGAAGGGCGGCGACTTCGGTGGCACATGGTATTGGAATCGCTATCCCAATGCAGCCTGCGACGTTGAGTCCTATGTGTACTTACCTTTGCTAGAGGAGACCGGCTACATGCCGACAGAAAAGTACGCCAAGGCTCCAGAGATTTTCGCCTATTGTCAACTTCTCGGTCGGACATTTGATCTGTATCGCGCCGCTCTTTTTCAGACGGAGATCGCTGACATGCGATGGGATGAGAATCTCAAACGATGGCGAGTCGCAACATCGCGTGCAGATGATATTTCCGCCAAGTTCATTGTGATCGCTGGTGGGGTATTGCATAAAGCCAAACTTCCAGGCATCCCTGGTATCGAATCTTTTTCCGGTCGGGCATTTCATACCAGTCGATGGGACTACAGCTATACCGGTGGCAGTTCGCAGGGGTTGATGGACAAGTTGGCAGATAAGCGGGTCGGCATCATCGGAACTGGAGCCACTGCAGTTCAAGTTGTGCCGAAATTGGCTGAGTCAGCGAAGGAACTCTTTGTCTTTCAGCGCACTCCAGCGGCAGTTGGTATCCGCGGTAACAAGCCAACTGATCCTCAGTGGTTCGGTTCGCTGAAGCCAGGCTGGCAGGCCGAGCGGATTACAAACTTCACTCAGGCAGTAACGGGTGCGCAACCAGAGATTGATCTCATCCAAGATGAGTGGACGCGAATGATGCGCGTGGACACCCGCAAATTACCTGAGAATGAGGAAGAAGCTCAAGAACTTGAGCGTATTGACTTTGAGAATATGCAAGGGATTCGTCAACGGATCGCCCAGATTATTGAGGACCCCAAAACAGCCGAGTTGATGATGCCTTGGTACGGTCAGGGTTGTAAGCGGCCATGTTTCCACGATGAATATCTGCCTGCTTTTAATCGTCCGAATGTGCACTTGGTGGACACTGATGGAAAGGGTGTCGATCAAGTGACGCCGACTGGATTGGTCGTCAATGGTGTTGAATATCCTGTTGACTTGCTGATTTTTGCATCTGGTTTCGAGGTCACAACCGACTACACCCATCGTTTGGGTTTCGACCCCGTGGGGCGCGATGGCATCTCGCTGAGCCAAGGGTGGAGCGAAGGTCCAGCGACGTTGCACGGTGTTTTATCGCGCGGTTTTCCAAACATGTTTATGATCAGCACAGTGCAAGGCGCTCAAGCTACGAACTTTGTTCATTCCATCAGTGAAGTTGCCAAGCACGTCGGATTTTTGCTGGCTCATTGTGTGACTCAAGATATCGCTGTCATCGAGCCAAACGCTGATGCTCAAGAAGAGTGGTTCCAGACACTTTTCGCTCAGTTGTGGGGTGTTGCGCGCTATAACGCCACGTGCACTCCTGGATATCTCAATAGTGAAGGCGGCGGAGATATGCGTTCAGCTCGCGCCATCGCATGGATGACAAGCGTTTTGGGATTCGCTGATTATGTTGAAACTTGGCGTGCGCAAGGTGATTTCATTGGCTTTGATTTCACTCCTGCTTCCTAAACCACGACGGGTGTTCTGTCGCTCGTTCCAATCATGATCGCTGCGGTGCCGACAGAAATAAATAAGGCAATGATGATCACCAATGGTCGAACGGTTCCATCAAATTGACTAGTCGCCACACTTCCGAGCAGAGCCGCTCCCGCAGTGGAAATTGTGGAGATGATTGCCGAGGCGGTGCCAGCGATATGTGGCATGGGAATCATCGCTGCTGTATTGCAATTGGAAACAAGCCCTTGCGCTATCGGGACAACTAAAGCAAGAGCGATGAAGAATAGCCAAAAATTAGGTCGTCCATGTTGAGTGAAACCAATGACGACGAGCATGGCCGACGTACCCATTCCCACCCATGCACTGCGGCGAACCAAGGTATTAATTCCTAAGCGCTGGACGATTCTTGCGTTGTTTAGCGAGTTGATCGCCAGCAAGATCGCTAATGATCCAAAAATCACTGGAAACCACGGACCATATCCATAGACATCTTCAACAATGACTTCGGAGCCCGCGAGATAGGTGGTCATGATGGCAAATAGAAAAGTCATCGCAATTGTGAAACTAATTGTTTGGCGATGAGTGAGAACTTCCTTAGTTGCATTTCCCACGGCGACCCATGTGAAAGGACGACGCATGTCGAGTGACAATGTTTCGGGTAATCGTTTTGACCAGAAAAATAAAATCACGCCGATTGCTGCCGGTAGCCAAAAAACAACGCGCCATGGCGCGATAGAGATCAGCCCGGCACCGAGACTCGGAGCGAGAATTGGCACTAAAAGAAACACGGCCACCATGCGCGACATCAATTGTGCCATCAGCGTGCCTTCGTAGCGATCGCGAATCATTGCCACGCTCAATGAACGCGCCGCTGCTGCTCCGAGACCCCAGCAAAAGCGGGCGGCGATGACCCAGCCCCATGACGGTGCGATGCTGGCAGCGAGAGCAGCGACTACGGAAAGAAGCAGACCGATAAATAATGGAGCGCGGCGCCCGTGACGATCTGAGGCTGGACCATACAACCATGGCCCAATGGCGAGGCCAAGAAAATAAGCGGTGACGATCCAAGTCACTTGAGTGGAGTCTGGTGACATGCCGAATTCGCGTCGCATCTCTGGGAAAGCGGGAAGCATGAGATCAATAGAGAGAGCCACGCTGCCCATCAGCACCGTGATTAAGGCGATGAACTCGCGACCAGTCGCGACGGAAGAACGAGAACTCACTTTGCAACGATACGCCTTGAGGGTTACTGCAACCGAGTCGTATGCTGTATGGCATGCCTGCAGTCACCGCTGACACATTGACTTTGCCGAAAATCCCTCATCTTGCTGCGACCGTTGCTCGCAAGCGCGGCGTCCTTTCATTGACAACAGCTCCAAGTGGTCATGAGGGCGAAGGTTTTCCAGTGCGCCGAGCGTTCGCAGGGATTAGCCGCGAGATTCTGGATCCATTTATTCACATGGATCAGATGGGTGCAGTGAACTATGCGCCCTTTGAGGCGAGGGGAACAGATTGGCACCCGCATCGTGGTTTTGAAACAGTGACTTACCTCATGGACGGAATATTCATCCATCAAGATTCACATGGTGGTGGAGGAGTCATCGCTGATGGGGCGACGCAATGGATGACCGCAGGCGGTGGAATTTTACATATTGAAACTCCGCCCGAAAATCTTGTTGTTGCGGGCGGGTTGTTTCATGGTGTTCAACTGTGGGTGAATCTTCCCAGCGTGAAAAAGATGATCGCTCCCGCCTATCAAAATATCGAAGCCGACTTGGTCAAATTGCTTTCATCACCTGATGGCGGAGCACTCATTCGTCTGATCGCGGGCAACCTTGGTGATTTTCAAGGGCCTGGTTCAACTCATACGCCAATCATTGTTTGTCATGTCACCTTGGCGCCAGGGGCACGTTTGGAAATGGCGTGGGAGCCAACATTTAATGCGCTTGCATACGCATTAGCGGGATCGGGTTCGGTCGGTGATGAACGTCGACCATTTCACACTGGACAATTGACCGTTTACGGGGACGGTGATTCGATCGCGCTTCAGGCAGACGATGATTCAACACTTGATGTGTTGCTACTAGGTGGTCAACCATTGCGCGAACCTGTGGTTTCTCATGGACCCTTTGTGATGAACTCCGAGGCCGAAATTCGTCAGGCGTTTGATGACTACCAGAGTGGCCGACTTGGAACTGTTCCGGTTGGGGGCATTCGCCCATATAGGGGCTAATTATTTGAGTGAGTCAATAAAACGGAGAGTTGCTTCGGCGATTTCGCTACGCCATTTATGAACTGTGTCATTTTGGCTATCTCCGTCAAGACTGCGTTCGATATTTCGTTGCAGAGTCTTAATGTTTTTTCGTTGAGTCTTCAACATCGCGGAAATATCAATTCCACATTCATCGGCTAACACCAGTTTGAGTAGTAACTCACTACGCATATCTCGTAAATGGACAACAGGCGTGTTGATCCAGGCGCGGAAAATTGCGCGCCCTGGCTTTGTCATCGTGAGCAGAGTTCGATTACCTCCGGCGAGACCTGCTTCTTCACCAGATTCTTCGACGTAACCATGAATCTGTAGTTGTTCAAGCGCTCGGTAGGTGAGTGGGCGAGTCAATGACCAAATTCGACCGATATCTGAACCAGGTTTGAGTCGCACGGCGATTGCGAAACCATGTGATGGCCCGCTGTGTAAAAGCCCAAGGCATGCCCACTCACCTAATAAAAGATCGTTCCCAGTGCGCGTGCTCCGACTCATCGCGGATAAACCTCAACTTCTGTGGCCTTGACGACGGCGAAAACTTCGTCGCCTACTCGAAGGGCTAAAGATTCAACCGCGGCCATGGTGATTTCAGCGACAAGCGGTAATGGGCCGTGCAATGTGATTCGACAACGTTCGGCAGAACGATCAATGTCGGTGATGACTCCAGGCCAGGTGTTACGCGCGCTGGAAGCTAACTCATTGGAGGTAACAATGGTGATCGCTTGTGGTTTAATCACTGCGAAGACATCACCCTCCGCTTGATCGGCTAACACGACGGTTATTCCTGTTGAAGTAGTGAGAGTGACTCCTGATGCGTGACCAGTGATCAAGTTTGTACCGACAAGATCGGCCACATAGCGCGAACGCGGATGAGCAGTGACCTCATTCAAAGTTCCTATTTGCATCACTTGACCGTTCTCCAAAATCAACACACGGTCGGCCAATGCGTACGCATCAATAGGGTCATGCGTCACTAAGACAACCGCTCCTTGAAAGGAGGATAAATAGCGCCGTAGATCTCGTCGTACCGTCTGACGAGTGGCGACATCCAAGGCTGCTAGAGGTTCGTCAAGAAGTAGCAGATGAGGTTGAATTGCTAATGCTCGAGCGAGAGCAACTCGTTGTGCTTGACCACCGCTGAGAGTGGGAGTCTTTTTGTGAAGATACTCTGACAGTCCGACTTGTTGTAACAATGCACGTGCCTGCTCTGTTGCAGTCGCCTTATTGACACCTTGGGCGCGCAGACCAAATGCGACATTCTCGACAGCAGATAACTCTTTGAATAAGAGATAATCCTGAAACACCACGCCGACGCGTCGCTGTTGCGCTTCAACGAATATGTCATCGGCGGGACTGTCCCAGAGAATATTGCGAGAACTAATGTGGCCCGTGTCAATCTGCTGTAAGCCACTCAGCAGACGCAGCAACGTTGATTTGCCGGACCCATTGGGCCCCAAGACAGCGAGGACCTCTCCGTCATTGACAGAAGCGTCAATCTTCAGATTGAAGTCACCTTGGGCCACGGAGAAGTTGAAATGAGTGGTCATGAGACCAGATCATTTCGTTGATGTCCAAGCCAACGATCACGCAGACCGACTAGAACAACAAATGAAACTGTGATCATCAGCAGGCTTAAGATCAGTGCCGCTTCAGGGTCGCTCTCAAGCGCTAAATAGGTTGCTAGGGGCATTGTCTGAGTTGTGCCTGGCAAGTTGCCAGCGAAAGTGATTGTGGCTCCAAACTCACCAAGCGCTCTAGCCCAAGCTAAGGCCACACCCGCAACAAGAGCAGGCTTGATGCTTGGCAGTGTGATGCGTCGAAAAACATAAAGCCGTGATGCGCCTAATGTGCGTGCAGCATCTTCGTAACGAGAATCAAGTTGACGGATAGCGGCTTCAACAGTGAGCACCAAAAAAGGCATCGCCACGAAACATTGGGCAATCACGACACCCGCAGTTGTGAAGGGGAGTCGAATGCCGAACCAATCATTGAGGTATTGGCCAAAGAGCCCTCGGCGCCCAAATGAGAAAAAGAGTGCAATACCACCAACGACTGGTGGTAGCACCATTGACAGGGTGGCCAAGGCACGCACAAAACTTCGTCCAGGGAAATTGACGCGGGCTAAAAGCCAAGCCAAGGGAACGCCAAAAATACAAGAGATGAGGGCTGTGATCAATGACGTCTCAAGTGATAGCCATAGCGCTGTGCCGACGGACTTTTCGGAAAGAATGTCGGTGACTTTGCTCCAGGGAGCACGCCATATCAATCCAGCGAAAGGTAGAGCGAAAAAGGCAACACTGACACCAGCTAAGGCGAGCATCGGCCACGGTAGCGATGATTGACGTGAACGTTGCCGAGTCATGCTGGGCCGAATCCGAATTGAGAAAATATTTTTTGACCTTGCTCAGAGTTGAGAAAAATAATGAAACGTTGAGATGCATCTTGGTTTTGTGAATCTCGCAAAGCGCCAATGAGATACTTCGTCGTGACATTGACATTGTCAGCGATGGGCACGCCAGTCACCGAATTGCCAGCCGCAAGGATGTCAGTGCGATAGACAATCCCTGCATCGGCTTCTCCTAACGCCACCTTGGTCAAGATTCCTTTGACATTCTCTTCAAGAGAGGC